>Ga0070729_10000817_pt1 | contig 57605 bp, 51 predicted proteins | sample tdDd472_FD_66725 | JGI IMG/M metagenome (GOLD analysis project Ga0070729, IMG submission 66725) | Marine sediment microbial communities from the Atlantic coast under amendment with organic carbon and nitrate - tdDd47.2 | ecosystem: Environmental > Aquatic > Marine > Coastal > Sediment | place... | reverse complement strand
ATCGATCGGCTGGGCATCGTGGCCGAACCGAAAAAAGACGATAAAACGAAGTAATCCTTACGGGATACAGGTAGTATGCGGCAAAGTTTGGGGCTCGTTTTCTCGCTTGTTTTTCACGCTTCTCTTGTAGCGTTCGCCATATTTTGGGCGAATGGTCAGAGTGTGCGAGTAAACATGGACCGTCCTGTTTATCAGGTCGATCTCGTGACGTTGGCTCCACCTCCGCCAGCTGCTCCGACACCGGTTGTAGAAGCAAAGCCGGAAGTCGGTTCTGAAGTGGCCGAGGTCCCGGTTGTTGAAGCCAAGCCTGAACTTGCTGCCGAGGTACCAGCTACGCCAGTTGTTGAAGCCAAGCCGGAACCTGAGGTTGAAAAAATCAGCCCGAAAAAGGTTGAAAAAAAGACTGTCGTAAAAAAGAAAGAAGAGAAGCCCAAACCTAAACCCAAACCGAAGAAGACTGCCAAACAGCTTTTGGCTGAGGGAATGGCTACAGCTAAGGCAGTGACCAAGAAAGAAGAGCAGAAGAAAGCCAAAGCTCTTGCTAGTGAATTGGATGCTTTGAAAAAGCAGGAAGGCGATCAGGTCTACGCTCATGGAGGCCAGCCAGGAGGTGAAGCCGGTGGACAGAAAGGCGGTTTCGTCGGCGGTTCCGGTTCCGGACTTTCTGAGGTTTATGCCCTAATCGTAGGAACGGCCATTAAAAAGAATTGGAGATTTCCAACCTTTTCAGGTGAAGCCAATTTGCTTGTCACCGTTGAGATCGTATTGGAAGCTGACGGCAAGATTTTGTCCTCGAAGATATTCGAATCATCAAATAATCCTGAGTTTGATAGCTCTGCTCTTCGTGCCATTAAGGAAACCGAGTATGTGGAGAAGCCCCGAACTGATCGGGACCGCGTTCTTCGCATCAACTTCAACAGCCAGGAACTCTCAGAGTAGACGGTATGAAAAAGATTCTGACTTTAATAACTAGTTTTTTCTTTGTTGCCGCCATGTCCATCGCCGCATTTGCAGCACGACCTTTGACTGTGGATATTCACGGTCCAGGACAACGTATGGTGAACATTACTCTTCTGCCGTCGAAAGGACTGGATGGAACTCCAGTCCCTGAGGCAGCCGCCAAGGCCTTTGAAGAGTTGGTTGTCAACAATCTGAATTACATCCCATTTTTGAAAGTGGTTCCGGTTACGGAATTGCTTGGTGGTGATCCAAGTACAGGTGTGAAAGGTTCTGAAATTGATTTCAAGCCATTCCAGCTCGCGCGGGTTGATCTCTGCATGACAATCGGGTGGAACGGGCAGAATATCGAAGCCCGTGCATTCGAGACCTTCAGTGGCCGAAGAGTGATTGGCAAATCTTATAGAGATGTCGGGTCAACATTGCCTCAGGTCGCAGACCGCTTCTGTTCTTCGTTTCTTGAAGCGTTGACCGGCAAGAAGGGATTTTTCGATTCACCTATCGCTTTTGTAAAACAAGAAGGAAAGACCAAGGAAATCTTCACGGTCCTGCCTCAGGGTAGGGGGTTGAAACGAATTACAAAGCTTGGCGGTTATAATCTCAGTCCAGCCTGGTCCGCCGATGGCACCATGATCGCGTTTACCCATATAGGAAAGACCCGACACGAACTCGGCGTCTACGATAGCAAAACCAAAAAGATAAAGATGTATTTCAAGAATTTGGGGCAGACTGTCATCAGCCCTGTATTCGATGCCAATGATCGTCTTTCGGTTGCACTAAATCGAAATGGAGCAACTAATATTTACGAGCTTGATGGTAATTTCAAACCCAAAAGGATGTTGGCGAGAAGCCCGTACATCGATGTTTCACCAAGCTTTGACCATACCGGTGAGAAGATGGTTTTCACTTCCGGACGAGCTGGCAACCCCCATATTTACCTGATGAATATGAAGTCTGGTGATGTCAGACGGGTGACTTTGACTGGTAAGTACAATACTCATCCGTGCCTGAGTCCCAATGGACGATATGTGGCATATACTCATCGTACGTCCAATGGACATAGAATTTATCTGCATGATCTGACTACCGGTCGTGAAAAGCAGCTTACATTCGGTCCCGGAAACGATGAATACCCGGCCTTCGGGCCTGACGGTTATTTTGTGGCCTTTGCTTCGAGCCGGACAGGTGAATACAAACTCTACCTGTCCACACGCCATGGTGATACGGCTAGAAAAATCTCCACAGGCAAGGGGCAGGCATTCGCGCCAGCGTGGGATACTTCGCTTCAGTGGTAATTTGTCAGGCTCAGAGGGTTGATTTTTATTGGAGAAAGGGTACATCTTAAATAACGATTGAATTAACTAGTTTGAGATAGCTCTTACGATGATGACCTAGTTACGGCTTTACCAAGGAGTGGGCATGAGAATGAAGTGGCATTTCGGAATTTTGGTCCTTATGGCCCTGTCCCTTCTTGTGGGCGCAGGTTGTGCAAAGAAAAAAACGACAAGCATTCCACCTGGTGAACAGGTTGAGGTTAAGGACGATACCAAATGGACTCCTCCGCCTATGCCGACTCAACCCAAGGTTGATGAAGCTGCTTTGGCAGCCGAAGCCGAAGCTCGAGCAAAGGCAGAAGCCGTTGAAGAGTTGTCCAGTGTAACTATTCATTTTGCCTTTGATTCTTACGAGTTGCGTGAAGAATCTCGTGCAATCCTGGCTCTCAAGGCCAACATCATGCGTCGTTATGATGACGTTCGGGTCGTCATTGAAGGCCATTGTGATGAGCGCGGAACAGAAGAGTACAACCTTGCTCTTGGCGAACGTCGCGCGCGTGCAGCCTATGAGCATCTGGTTATTCTTGGTGTCGATCCCGAACGGATGAGTATCGTCAGTTTTGGCGAAGAACGTCCCATCGACCCTGCTCACAACGAAACTGCCTGGGCTGAGAATCGCCGGGCTGAGTTCGTCGTACAGTAGAGAAGATTATTACAAAATAAAAAACGCCGCTTCCCAATGGGAGCGGCGTTTTTTTATGTGTAGATATTATAGAAAATAATGGATCAGATGAAGGCCTGCTAAGGCATATAGACCTGCGACACCATCATCAAGCATGACGCCAAGTCCTCCGGGGAAAGTGTCCTCAGCCCATTTTACCGGCCACGGCTTGAATATATCGAAGATTCGGAAAAACACGAATGCAAGCCCCAAATACCAGATGGGCATGGCCGTAAAAAAGAGCAGGGCGAGCCACTGTCCGAATAGTTCGTCGATAATCACACATCCGGGGTCCTTCTTTCCCATCACATCCTCAGCGCGAGAGCATGCCCAGGTCCCGACAATGAGTACTCCGATGAGTATTGCAATGCGGCCCCAAAGGGGGAAGGGCAGGAAGAGCCAGGGGGCGGCAACAACTGAAGCCAATGATCCCCAGGTGCCGGGGGCTTTGGGGAAATGACCGATAGGTCCAAGTGTCGCAAGAGCTGTGGCGAGTTTGTCCATGGGATGAGAGGGCATTGTTAATCTATCCTGGCTGTAACGATTTTAGTTTCAATGAGAGTGTCCAGTACGCGCGCGACGGGTAATCCAACTACATTTGTGTACGACCCTTGAATGCCGATCACAAGAAAAGTTCCAATGCCTTGAATAGCATAGGCCCCGGCCTTATCCATAGGTTCGCCGGTCTCGATGTAGCCCTTGAGTTCCGCTTCGCTCGAAATACGCATTTCAACATCGGTGCTGATTGCTTTCATGGTGGTTTCCCCACCAGGTAGGCTAAGGCAGAATCCGGTGATTACCTGATGTGTGCGGCCTGAAAGGGTGGTGAGCATTTCAAGAGCATCGTCAGAGTCTTTGGGTTTGCCCATGATGCGACCGTCAAGAACAACGATGGTGTCGGCTCCCAGCACAGGCTTGTCGGCGAAATGCACGGCTATATCCAAGGTTTTCATTTCGGCCATACGTTTCACGTAATCCATCGGCGCTTCATCTGGTGAGGGTGCTGGTTCTTCTGCGGAGCTTGGATGAACCTCAAAGTCCAGTCCAAGATCGGCTAGCAGCTCGCGTCTTCGAGGTGAACCGGACGCCAAAATGATTGTGCCGTTCGTTTTGAACGGCCCTTTGTTTTTTGTATTCATGGTGCCACGATTCTTCTCCCAAATACTTATCAGAGTCAACATTCTCTCCCATGACGGATTTTTGTCGTTTTACATTCTCTTGAATTAATGATTCCTGAGTGCGGCTCATTTTAGTTGTTAATTCAACATATTATCAGTGTGGCAGGGTTATTGCTTCATATCGTGCGCGGGAGACCGCAGGAGTAAACATGAGAGATATTGAAAAGAGCTTTACGAAGAATTTTTCCTCATTCGATCAAATCGAGGGACCACCTGCTGCACAAGGCATGCACGACTGGGCAGTGCCTTGGGCTGACCTGATGATGGTCATGTTCGTTTTGTTCGTTGTTCTGTTTATTTATGCCAGCACTCATCAGGACGTTAAGATTCTGTTTAGTCACCAGAGCGCAGAAAAGGCTCAGGCTGCCAGCTCTTTAGATCCACTGATTGGACTTATCGGTCAGATTGCCAGCAGAGCTGATTCAGGCGGTACTCAGGATATCGTTCGTATTGCTGAGAAACAGGTTTTATATCGCTCCAGAGCCAATGGTATTTCCGTTGTCAGGGAGTCACCTGGCAGGGTGCGTATCTCCTTGCGCGGTGAGTTGTTTTTCGAAGAAAAACTGGGTGAACTTAAGGCTGATACCGAGAAATATCTTCAGGAAATTGCTGAGGTTGTTCGTTTGAGCATAGGTACGGTTCATGTGATTGGCTACGCAGACAGAAGCGAGTCGGAAGGGACTGAGAGTTTTACTTTGTCCACTGCACGAGCTGCGGATGTGGCGGATTATCTCATTAATCAATTTGATATAGATCCAAAGCGGATCATCATCACCGGCAGAGGGGCATATTTGCCTGAATTGCCGGGCACGTCTCAGGCCAACGAGGCACTGAACCGGCGTGTTGAAGTCGTTATTACAAACGAAAGCTGAATCGGTTGGAGGAAACCATGAATAGGAAAAATTTCATTGGCGTAGGCATTAGCCTCATCATTTTTATCGGTAGCTTTATGTTGACCGGTGCCGCTGGCGCATATTGGAATCTGGCCGCGTTTTTGGTCGTTGTTTCCGGTCTGGTCGCGGCTATGCTCATTAGCTACCCATTTGAGCACGTGAGAAACGCCTTCAAAGTCGCGAAAAACGCTTATACGAACGGTCATGCTTCATCGGAGATGATTGTGAATATGCTGCTCGACCTTTCTGTGAAGAGTAAGGTTGACGGAGTGTTGTCTCTGGAGCGAACCGAGGCCAAGGCTACTAGTTCTTTCATGAAAAATGGGCTGATTCTTCTTGTTGATAATTACAAGGAAGAGGAAATCCGTGAGTGTCTGAATGCAGAAATGGCATTTTTCAATCTTCGCCGCCAGCAGAGTGAGCGTTTCTTCCAAACCATGGCGCGGATGTCTCCGGCATTTGGTGTGGCGGGAAGCGTAATTGGTTTAATTGGATTACTTATGGGTATCAACGACACCGCAGTTATTCTCAAGAATATCCCTGTGGCTTTCATATCAACCCTGTACGGTTTGGTGTTGAGCAACATGATCTTCTCTCCGATTGCAGAAAACATTAATTATTCCACTCGATCCGAGTTGTTGAACCAGAAGCTTGTACTGGAAGGAATCGTTGCTATTAGTAAAGAGCAGAACTCGTATAAGCTTGAACGCAAGCTGGCGTCATTCTTAAGCCCCAGTGAGCGTGAAGGTAAGACTGAGACTCTCCGTCGAATTACTCGCAAGTATGTTCAGAAGCGAAAGCAGCCTGCCGAGTTGGCAGATATGCCTGATGCAGATGAAATGCCTATGACAGGAACGACGGAAGCCGCGTAAATACATCCATCGATTCAGCATAAAAAGGAGCCTTAAGGCTCCTTTTTTTTTTATCGGTTTATGATAGGCTCTCCCACACGGGAGGAGTTGGATTAATGGCGAATATTCTTGCAGCTGACATCGGCGGTACCAACAGCCGTTTTGCCTTGTTCAATACAGCGAGTGGCGATCTTGTACTTGAGGACTCCATTTGGCTCAAGACTCATGGTGTGTCTTCATTTGCCGAGTTACTTGAACAGTTGTGGGACAGTGATTTCCCCGTGGTTCCCGGAGGATTCGATTCGGCAGCACTGGCTGTGGCTGGTGCTGTTCATGGTGGTGTGGAATGCCCCAAATTACCCAATGCTCCATGGTCCATAGACCTGGGAAAAGTTGATTTTGGAACTCCGACGGCATGTTTGATTAATGATTTTGCTGCGCAGGCTTTTGCTTGTCGGACCAACGCAGTCAGCAATGCCAAAGTCATTCAGGATGGCATTGCCCAGGATGATGGCGTGATTGGTGTTATCGGTGCTGGCACAGGACTCGGGTATTCAGCACTCCTCCATACTGGAAAAGCATGGTTTGCCTTGCCCTCTGAAGGTGGGCATATGGCTTTTCCATTCACAGGTATGGAAGAAGCCGAGTATAGTGAGTTCAATCGCAGAGAAAGCGATCGCAGATGGGCGGAAGGAGATTCCGTTGTAACTGGACTTGGCCTGACGCTTGTGCACAAGTATCTTACTGGTGAAGACCTTACTCCCAAGGAAATTTCAGCTAAAATCACTCCGGAAAGCGAGACTACTAAGTGGTATGCAAAGTTCTACGGGCGGGCGTGTCGTAGTTGGGCCCTTGCCCTTATGTCGTTCGGTGGATTGTATATAGCTGGTGGTGTGGCTGCGAAGAACCCGATGTTTGTCACTGTGCCGGAATTCTTGGAAGAATTTCATAATTCACATATCTATTCAGATTTTCTGCACTCGGTTCCGCTCAAACTCAATGCCAATGAGGAAAGCGGATTGTACGGGGCTGCATTCTATGGCGCACAGTTGTTGAACGATTAGGCGGAGTGTAGTTTCATGAATGCGGGAACGATTAAAAAACTGGTCATTGTTTCCGTTATTGTCGGGTTAATTGCCAGTTATTTCGTTTTTGATCTGGGTCAATACTTTTCTCTCGACTATATCAAGTCTTCACGCGAACGATTCCAGACTTTGTACGCGCAGCATACCGTGATCGTCATAGGCGTATATTCCTTTATTTATGTGATTGCTACCGCCCTGGCTCTCCCTGCGGCCACAGTTCTTACTTTGGCAGGTGGCGCGCTATTCGGACTTGTAACCGGTACTATCGTTGTCTCCTTTGCTAGCAGCATTGGTGCGGCTTTGGCTTTTGTTCTTGCTAGATATGTTCTTCGAGATTGGGTGCAAGGAAAGTTTGGAGATAAGCTGGATAAGATCAATCAGGGCATTGAGGAAGGCGGTGCCTTTTATCTTTTCACTCTTCGCTTGATTCCCGTTTTTCCGTTTTTTGCCATCAATACCGTTATAGCACTGACTCCCATGCGGCTTTTTACGTATTATTGGGTTTCTCAGGTCGGTATGTTTCCGGCCACAGTTGTTTATGTAAACGCAGGAAAGGAATTGGGGCAGATTGAATCACTTTCCGGATTGCTCTCTCCGAGTCTGATTATCTCTTTTGCAATACTTGGTGTATTCCCTCTTGTCGTTAAGAAAGGGCTTGATTGGTATCAAGGTCAAAGGCGGAAAAATGGCTAAATATGATTATGATATAGGTGTGATAGGCGGCGGAGCCGCCGGGTTGACCGTTGCGTCTGGTGCATCCCAATTGGGGCTCAAGACTCTGTTGATTGAAAAAGAACCCAAGCTCGGCGGAGACTGTTTGCATTATGGTTGCGTGCCCAGCAAGGCACTCATCAAAACAGCCTCCGTTTATAATCAGATGCGGCATGCTCCCAGGTATGGATTGCCTGAAGTTAAGTTGCCACCTGTGGATATTTTACAGGTTAATGCTCGTATTCAGTCTGTCATCGACACCATTCAGGTCCATGATTCAGAGGAGCGTTTTTGTGGTTTGGGTGTAAAGGTTGATTTCGGTGATGCGGAATTTGTGGATGAACATGTCGTTGAGTATGGCGGAAAGCGCGTTTCTGCGAAATTCTGGGTTTTAGCTACTGGATCAGAGCCTGTGCCGCTTCCCATTCCCGGCCTTGAAGAGGTTGGCTACCTGACCAATAAGGATGTTTTCAGTCTGGAAGAACTGCCATCATCGCTTATAGTCGTTGGCGGCGGTCCTATAGGATGTGAAATGGCCCAATCCTTTGCCAGGCTTGGTGTTGACGTTAGAATACTTCAACGAAATTGCCAGGTTCTCACTGCTGAAGATGAAGATATGGCTGAGGTCGTACAAGAGGCCCTCAAGACAGAAGGGGTAAAGCTGGATTTGTGCGCCAATACCAAGGAAGTTCGCAAAGTAGCCGGTGGTGTGGAGGTTGTGTACGAGCGCGATGGCAAGGAATACGTCATAAAGGCTGAAAAGCTGCTCGTGGCGGCAGGGCGTGCGCCAAATGTTGGCGGATTGAAGCTTGAAAACTGTGGTGTTGAGTACGATAAGCGTGGCGTTAAAACTGACTTGAGACTAAGAACCAGTCAGAAACATATTTTTGCTGCTGGCGACGTGCTTGGTAAATATCAGTTTACGCACGCAGCGGGATATGAGGGTGGTATTGTAATTTCCAACGTAGTGTTTCGTCTTCCGCGCAAGGTTGATTATACTTGGCTGCCCTGGTGCACGTATACTGATCCGGAATTGGCCAGTGTGGGCTTGAACGAGAAGGCTGCCAAGAAAGCCGGACTCGAATACACGATTTGGGAAGAAGATTTTGCTGACAATGATCGGGCGCAAGCTGAGGGCAAAACGAACGGTAAAATCAAGCTTGTACTCGACAACAAGGAAAAGCCTTTGGGTGTGCAAATTGTCGGTGTTCATGCCGGAGAGTTGGCGGCAGAGTGGGTAGCGGTGCTTAATGCAAAGACAGGGTTGTCCACCCTTGCTTCTTCCATGCATCCATATCCGACCGTGAGCGAAATAAATAAGAGGGTTGCTGGCAAGGTGTTGTCATCAAAGATTTTTTCAGAAAAAGTGCGCAAAACTCTTGGTTTTATTTTTGACTACAAAGGGCGAGCCTGTACCCTTGATTAATCAGTCAAACAGAGGTAGTGATCCCCCTTCATTTTGAGTCTGGGGAAACCTGAGGAGATCTTTCGTTTATGGGTGAAAAGAACAACTATAGAAAAATGTTTCCCGTGTCATGGGAGCAGTTGCACCGTGACTGCCGGGCTCTTTCCTGGCGTCTTATGGAAAAGGGGCCGTGGAAGGGCATTCTTGCCATAACTCGTGGAGGCCTCGTTCCGGCAGCAATCCTTGCTCGTGAGTTGGATATTCATCTTATCGATACCATCTGTCTTTCATCTTATGATTGGAAAGAACAGGGAGAAGCCAACATACTTAAGCAGGTTGATCATGAAGGTGAGGGCTGGCTTCTGATTGATGACCTGGTAGATACCGGCAATACTGCGAAAATTGCACGTGACATGGTACCCAAGGCCCATTTTGCAACTGTTTATGCAAAGCCCGCAGGGCGTCCTATGGTCGAGACATATATCACTGAAGTCAGCCAGGACACTTGGATTTTGTTTCCATGGGATGCAGGGTCACAGTTTGTGGAACCGATTGTTCAGGTTTCTGACTAATAAATAGTAAAAAATATATATCCTTATATTGCACACAAATAGAGTAAGTAGCGCTTCAAGGGGTATTGCCCTGAAACGCATGCTGAGATATTAGCTTCGAATAAAAATCGCTAACGGAGAGGTCCTCATGAAGAAACTGTTGAAACTGTTTACGGTATTGGCCGCCAGTATGGCACTGATGCTGTCTCTTTTCGCCTGTGGCGAAGCTCCTCAGGAAAAGAAAGCCGAAGAGGCTGCCCCGGCTGAAAAAGCTGAAGCACCCAAGGAAGAACCCAAGACCATCAAGGCCGGTTTCGTTTACGTTTCTCCGGTTGGCGATGCTGGTTACTCCTATGCTCACGATCAGGGACGCAAAGCTGTCGATGCTTTGGACTATGCTACTACCGCCTTTGTTGAATCCGTGCCCGAAGGTGCTGACTCTGAGCGCGTCATTCGGAACATGGCCCGCAAAGGCTTTGATGTGATTTTCACCACCAGCTTCGGCTACATGGACCCGACCCTCAAGGTCGCCAAAGAATTTCCCGATGTCGATTTCATGCATTGCTCCGGCTTCAAGAAGTCCGAGAATGTTGATAATTACTTCGGTCGCATTTACCAGGCCCGTTACCTGACAGGACTGGTTGCTGGCGCCATGACCAAAACCAATAAACTTGGTTACGTGGCCGCTTTCCCGATCCCAGAAGTTATTCGCGGCATCAACGCCTTTACTGTCGGTGTACGTCAGATGAATCCGGACGCTGAAGTCCGCGTTGTCTGGACCAAGACATGGTATGATCCTGCTCTGGAAAAAGATGCTGCCAAGAGCCTGCTTGATGCCGGTTGCGACGTTATCGCCCAGCATCAGGATTCCCCGGCCCCGCAGGAAGCTGCTCAGGAAGCCGGTGCATACTCTATTGGTTACAACTCCGATATGTCTTCTTTCGCACCCAAGGCTCACCTGACCTCTGCCATCTGGAACTGGGGTCCTATGTACGTCAAGACTGTTGAGCAGGTTCGTGACGGTACTTGGAAGGGTAATGAGTCCCTCTGGTGGTCCATGCAGGACGGCGTTGTTGATATCGCTCCCATGGGCCCGATGGTTCCCGAAGATGTCAAGATTGTTGTCGAGGCTTCCAAAGCCGAATTGATGAAGGGCAATGACATTTGTTTCGTCGGTCCCATCAAGGATCAGAATGGCGAGATCAAGATTGCTGAAGCTGAAAAAGCGACCGACGCACAACTGCATGACATGATGTGGTTTGTTGAAGGCGTTGTTGGCACCGTCAAGTAATTGCCTGGCATATGCCGCTAAAGATTCGAAAAAGAGATGAACCCTGGAAGTGGGGCGCCCTGGTTGTATTCCTGGGCGCCCTGCTCTTTTCCTTGCTTGTGAGCGCACTGCTCCTGGCTGGGCAGGGTAAGGACCCCATAGAAGGGCTTTACGTTCTGTGGCAAGGGAGCTTCGGCCACCTGTGGGCCTTGGAAGGCGCGTTGTTGAAAGCCATTCCGCTGTTCCTTTGCTCTCTAGGCGTGGCAGTGGCCTTTCGCATGCAGATTTGGAATATCGGTGCAGAAGGACAATTTGCACTAGGTGCCATCGGTGCCACATGGATGGCCTTACTGTTTCCCGATCTGCCAGGCATCGTGCTGCTGCCGCTCATGTTCGTCATGGCTTTTCTGTTTGGAGGCCTTTGGGCTTTCATCCCAGCCTTTCTCAAACTTAAGCTTCGGGTAAATGAGATCATTTCCACCTTGATGCTTAATTATATCGCTATTCTTCTGCTTGATTATCTTGTTTTCGGAGTCTGGAAGGACCCCGCCAGTTTTGGTTTCCCGATGACACCGGAATTTACCGCAGGGGCGATTATCCCATCTATTGGTGGAAGTCGTGTTCACTGGGGACTCTTATTCTGTGTGGTTGTCGGTGTAGGCCTGTGGGCGTTCATGCGCTTCACTCGTCTTGGCTTTGAATTACAAGCCAGCGGCGAGGGGCCCCGGGTGGCAAAGTATGCGAAGATTCGCTACGGCATGCTCGTCATGCTCGTCATGGGACTATCCGGTGGATTCGCCGGTTGGGCTGGCTGCATCGAAACCTCAGCGGTCCTGAACCGTCTCCAACCGAGTCTGATGGTCGGTTATGGCTATACGGCTATTGTCGTTGCCTGGCTGGCTCGGCTTGAACCGTTGAATATTGCCTTTGCATCTTTCCTGTTGGCTGCGTTGCGTGTTGGTGTCGAGAACATGCAGCTTGAGTTGCAGGTTCCCGCAGCATTCGGCGTAATAATGGAAGGCATCATTCTTATGACTGTCTTGGCCGGACAGTTCTTTCTCATCTACAAGCTCGAACGGAAGCGGCGTTCATAGGTGGATTGACTGTAATGTGGGAATTTCTGATACCGCTCTTTGCTGCCACCGTGCAGTCCGGAACACCGATTCTTTATGCAACCCTTGGTGAAATGATGACCGAGAAGGGTGGTGTGTTGAATCTGGGTGTTGAGGGAATCATGAGCATTTCAGCCTTGGCCGCATTCTGGGTGAGCCTGAGCACAGGCTCTCCCTGGCTTGGTTTTCTGGCTGGTGGCTCAGCAGGGATGATATTTGCCTCTTTGCATGGTTTCGTCTGCATTTCCTGTCTCGGCAATCAGGTTGTATCTGGTCTGGCTTTGACCATCCTTGGCGTTGGCCTGACTCATTTTTTGGGTGTCCCGTATGTTGGTTTGCCCGCTCCAGGCTTCAATCCATTTGATTTCCCGTTGTTGTCGCAAATTCCAATCATTGGCGATATCTTTTTCAAACACGACATGTTGGTTTACGTATCGTTTATCATACCATTTCTTTTCTGGTTCTTTTTCAAGCGAACCAGCCTTGGCATGCATGTGACAGCCACTGGAGAAATGCCAGCCGCTGCCGCTGCCGCTGGTCTCAAGCCTATCGCTCTTCGTTACTTCGCAGTTGTTTCCGGTGGATTCATCATCGGACTTGGCGGGGCGTACCTTTCTTTGGCTTACACGCATCTGTGGACAAACGGATTATCCGGCGGACGAGGTTGGATTGCTGTAGCTTTGGTCATTTTCGCTTTCTGGCGTCCTGGCCGGGCCGTTGTTGGTGCTTATCTGTTTGGCGGCGTCATGGCCTTTCAGCTCAGGCTTCAGGCTATGGGTACAAACTTGCCATCATCACTCTTGCTTATGCTGCCGTACCTGTTGACGATTCTTGTTCTTATTCTTTCCGCCTGGCGTGGCCATCGTATTGATGCGCCCGCTGCTCTTGGCACCAACATCGAGCCGGAAGGATAGGCGATGTCCGAATTGAAATTCGTTCGCCCCGTTCGAGTCCGGCCTTTGCCGGAAGGAACACAACCAGTCGTTAGCCTGAACGGTGTTACAAAGCGATTCGGCAAAATTGTTGCCAATGACTCCATCACGCTTGATGTCTATCCTGGCCGTATAAAAGCGTTGCTCGGAGAAAATGGTGCCGGTAAATCCACCATGATGAGCATGTTGGCAGGTCGCTACCGTCCAGACGAGGGTACTATCGAAGTTGATGGTAATCCTGTGAAGTTTTCCTCGTCCAAAGATGCAATCACCGCAGGTATCGGTATGGTCTACCAGCATTTTATGCTTGTGGATTCCATGACTGTCGCTGAGAATGTACTTCTGGGACAAGAGGGCAGTTTCTTCATCAAGCCCAAGGAGATGGAGAAACGTGTCGGAGAACTGGCTGATGCGTATGGCCTTGAGATTGATCCGGCTGCGCGCATATCCGATTTGTCGATGGGCGAGCGGCAATTGGTCGAGATCCTGAAGCTCCTTTATCGGGAGAGTCGTATCCTCATTTTTGACGAGCCTACTGCCGTCTTGACGCCGGAGGAGACCAACAAACTCTTTGAAGCTTTGTGGCGTATGACTGAGCAGGGTAAATCCATCATATTCATCAGTCACAAACTGGAAGAAGTCATTGCCTTGGCCGACGAGATTGCCATCCTTAGGCGTGGCAAAATAGAGGGTGAACTTGATCCCAATGCCATCGAATCGAAAGCCGATTTGGCCTCTCGTATGGTTGGCAAGGAAGTCCTGCTTGAGGTGGATAGAGAGCCTGTTGAAATCGGTGATCCGGTGCTTGAAATAAACAAGCTCACAGGGTTGGGGCTGACTGATATAGATTTCGATGTGAAAAAGGGCGAGATCGTCGCGGTTGTAGGTGTTGCGGGCAATGGGCAGAAAGCTTTGGTTGAAGCCGTCACCGGCCTTTGTAAACCACCGATTGATACCGTGTTCATTATGCAAAAGCCTTGGCGAAAGTTCTTCGCCGAATCCACTTGGAATCGGTCAATGTGCTATATTCCGGAAGACAGATTGGGGTTGGCAACATTGCGCAATCATAATCTGGTGGATAATTTGCTTCTGACAACTCGTAAGGGGTTCAGTAGAGGGCCTTGGTTGAACAAGAAGCGGGCGGAAAGAGACACCATTGAACTCATCGAAAAATTTGATATCCGCCCCGGCAGGATTCATGCCTTGGCCTGGCAGCTTTCCGGAGGCAATTTGCAAAAAGCGGTACTGGCTCGCGAGTTATATCGTGAACCACGCTTTATAGTCGCCGAGCAGCCTACACAGGGGCTCGATGTCTCCGCTACCGAGGAAGTGTGGAACCGCCTGCTACAAGCGCGTGACATGGCGGGAGTGTTGCTTGTTACAGGTGACCTGAACGAGGCTTTGCAGTTGGCTGATCGTGTAGCTGTTATGTACCGTGGCCAAATCTTAGGCATGCTGCCGACATCAGATGACGCAACGCCGGGCAAGATCGGTCCTCTCATGGCTGGCATCATCGACTAATCATCTTTCTTCTCTCTTCATTTCCTTTCGTCTTTTCTGTAAGCTCCCATCACTAAGGGAGAACCACAGTGAAGAATAGCTTTTACAACGATTTTGATACGGAATGGATTGGTCGCGGGCAGTCCAAGAACGACAAAGGGCGTACTCCGTTCGAGCAGGATCGTGATCGGATTATCTACTCTCCGGCATTTCGTAGGTTGCAATCCAAGACACAGGTGTTTTTGTCTGGTGAGTTCGATTTTTATCGCACTCGTCTGACGCATTCAATCGAGGTTTCCCAGATTGGGCGTTCCATCGTGAATCATCTCAACCGATCTTCCGACTCTCTTGGTGATGACTTTTTCATTGATCAGGATCTGGTCGAGTCAATTTGTCTGGCTCACGACATAGGTCATCCTTCCTTTGGCCATGCTGGAGAGCAGGTTCTTAACGAGTTGATGCTCAAGTCCGGTGGATTTGAAGGTAATGCCCAGAATCTGCGAATTCTTGTCGATCTTTTTTATCGAAACAAGACGGAATGGTCGGGCATGAAGCCAACTCGCGCATTTTTGGATGGCATGTTGAAGTACAAAGTTTTATTCAATGATTCCGAGAAGAAAAAGAACCATTTTATTTATGATTTCCAGAAAGATATTCTCGACTTCGTAAGTCCGGATGCTGCATTTGGATCAATGTTCGATTCAGAAAAATCATTGAACTCCTTCAAGTCCCTGGAATGCAGGATAATGGATTGGGCAGATGACATAGCTTATTCAATTCATGATCTGGACGATGGTATTCGGGCAGGGTTCATTACCGTCAAGAAAATCCGAAACTGGATGGAAGATAAGGATAAGGACTATACGGGTGAAGACGATAAGTTCCTCGAGTCAATGTGCGAGGCCATTATCGATGATACTTTCAGCTCATTTCTTGCGCGTCTGATTGGGGAATTCATTCATGCTACGTCTCTTGTCAGGCGCGAGAACTCTTTGTTAGCTGTAACAAATAGATATGTCTTTGATATCGCTATAGAACCGGATGCCAAGAAGTTGTGTTCATTGTTAAAAATGCTTGCTGTTGGGCTGGTTTTTCATACGCCCCAGGTGCACCAACTTGAATATAAGGGTGGCGAGATTCTGCGAAAACTCTTCATGGTCATGGAAGAGGAGTACATTCAAAAAGGCAAGCCGAGTTACCGGCTTCTTCCTGCTCATTACCATAAAGTCATGCTGAATAATGATGAACATACCAAACGGCGCATGGTGTGCGATTATATCTCCGGCATGACAGATGGTTTTGTGGTCCGTACCTACAAACGACTCTTTGATCCCGACTTCGGGTCCATAGTAGATTTGATCTAATTACAGTTTAGCTTTTGCTGTATTCTTGTTCTTCTATAGTGTGGTATGGTGACTAATAGCAGTCTCCTTACCAATATCGCGGAGGACAGTATGGCAGATGAAAAACAACTCCAGTATTCATTTATTTGCTCGAGGGGAACGCTTGATGGCGCTTACCCGGCTTTGGTTTTGGCTCTGAATTCCGTTCGCCTTGGTCATAAGGTTACGGTGTTTTTCACTTTTTTTGGCCTGGATGTGATCAAGAAGGGCGGAGCTGGAAAACTAAAATTCTATCCGCCTGGTCCTATGGGGGCAATTCCAGGAATGCCCATAATGGCATCGTCAATGATGCGCAGGATGGTCGATGACGCCAATATACCGGATGTGCCGACCATGCTTGAGTTGTGTCAGATCGAAGGTGTGAAATTTGTGGCCTGTCATATGACCATGGATATGATGAAATATACGACCGACGATCTGATCGATGATGTGGAAATCATGACAGCTGAGCAGTTCTTGAAGCAAGCGGCTGATTGTCACATAAACATGTTCACTTGATGGAAATGAAAAAGGCCCCGACATTTGTCGGGGCCTTTTTTAATGCATGGTTATTTTTCTTTAATAACTTCGATGTCTTCCTGGTTGAGGATGACTTCTTTCCCTTCCTCGTTCTCAAACTTGTACGTTTCGGTTTGTACGTCGTATTCAGGCGATCCTTTGGCCGTGTACGACTCTCCGGATCTGGTCGTAATCTGATACGACTTGGAACCGCAGGCGGTCATTGAAAAGGCCAAGAGCAGGGTCATAATAAGTGCAAGTATGCGTTTCATCCAAGTCTCCTCGACTTTGATTGAAAAAGTATAGACTTTATACAATCTGATTGGTGTTTTTATCAACACCTATTTCTAGATAGTTATGTGAAAATGCAGTTATTCCGAATTAAGGATGTTACCTGCAGTACTTAGAATTATATCAAGTTGTGAGTCGTTGAGTTTCAGGCGCTTGGAGAGTTGCTGGATTTCCACCACGGGGTCGAATAATGGGTAATCACTACCAAAAAGAATTCGGTCCCAATCGTATGCATCGAACAACCGCGCGAGCAGATTGTCGTCCACGAAATTCGTCACACTTGAGGTGTCTACGAAAATGTCCGTGTTTATTAAATGCTCAAGGGCATATTCCCAGTGTTGGTAGCCGCCCATATGAGCTGCGATCATGACCGGCTTTGGAAAGGTCTTACGAAGAAAAGCCAGTTTCCGCGGGCAGGATGGATTTTCGTCAGGTGGCAATATGTCGCCGACATGAAACATGCAGATGAAGCGGTCTTGAACCATTTCCATCAGTTCAAAGAATGCGTTGTCATCAAGCCTGTAACCCTGGAAATCAGGATGGAATTTCAACCCCTTGATGCCATGTTTTTCCAAACGATCCAACTCTGCCTCATTCCTGTCAAAGTCGGGATGGATGGTGCCGAAAGGAATAAGTCTAGGGTTCTGTTTTTTGAGTTTAATCGCCCAGTTGTTGGCAGGAATAACCTGATCAGGTGCAGTGGCTGCAGTCAGAACAACGGCCTTGTCGATTTCAACCTTGTCCAATCTGGCAATAAGATCATCAACATGGCCATTCCCTACAGGAGAAATGCTGTAGTGGGCTTCTAGCTGAGCCAGTACTTTGTGTGCGATTTTATGATCGAATACGTGAGTGTGAACATCTATGCGCATACAAATAAAAATGCCTGAATCAGGGTACCGTGTAAACAGGTGTTTGAAATTGGATGGAAGCTGCTAAGTACTGAAGTCAGAAAGTGGGACTAGTCGAAAAGTTCCTTAAGCCAGTCGGGGATGCGTACCGGCTTGCCCTCGTGATTTACGGCGGCATGTTCAGTCATACCAGTGGCATGAAGGACGGTTTTGTCTTTGTTCCAGACTTCATAGACGAATTTCATGGAAACACGTTTCCATTGCTGGATTCCGGAATGAATATATATTTCGTCATCAAAACGAACAGGAACCCGGTAACGGCACTGGGCTTCACGCACAGGTAAAATGATGCCGCGACTTTCCACTTCAGCATAACTCATGCCGCGTTCGCGGATATACAGGCTGCGGGCTCGTTCAAAAACATGAAGATATTCAGCATAGTAGAGAACCCCCATGGTGTCAGTCTCACCATAGGAAACGAAATGCTGATACCAACTATCCGAGGTTGGGAATTCAGGCTTAGCTGCCATTATTTGATTCCGAATTTTTTAAGGGCGAATGATAGCAGCTCATGGCCTTTGTCTATTTTCAGGCCGGATGAGTCTACGGTTTGTTCACTGAAAGTATCCACACCGGAAGCATCGCAACCTGGGCCATTGAGAATAAATGGAACCGGGTCCATGGTATGTGTGCGCTCGACAATAGGCGTGAAGTGGTCGCAGGTGATGATATAGGCGACTTCCTCGTCCTTGAGAGCTTCTCGGAGCGGAGCGACAACGCGTGCATCGAAGCGACTGATAGCCTCGACCTTGTCTTTTGCATCTCCACCGTGTCCGCATTCATCCGGCCCTTCTAGATGGACAAAGACAAAATCGTTGTTCTCAAGGTATTTGAGAGCAGCTTCGACCTTGCCTTTATAATTGGTTTCAAGCAGACCCGTTGCGCCTTCAACATCGATTACATCCATGCCGGAGGCGTTACCAAGCCCTTTGATAAGGTCTACAGCGGAAATAACTGCACCGTTCATCCCTGACGTTTCCTTGAAATCAGGCAGGTTGAGCGGGCGTCCCTGGCCCCAAGGCCAGATGGAATTGGCGATGGACATATTGACGTCGCGATCGTTCATCAATTCATTGGCTTCGAACAGCAAATCCCACAGATATGGGCTTTTGGATATATTACGCAGATCAAGTTTGATGGGCTTGTCAGTAATGTCGTGAGGTGGATTGACGTATAATTTAGCATCGTCGCTAAGTGCGCCTTCCTTCTGGACCAGCAAATGGCGGTACTGCACACCAGGATAAAAGGTGTACATGTCATTGCCGAGTTTCTCCTGAAGTGCCTCCACGATTGGGCGAGATACCTCAGTGGTGATGTGCCCAGAAGAGTAGTCGCGCATGAATCCGTCGATATTCAATTTGGAGACCGTGACCAGATTCAGCCGCCAGACAAGATCATCGGGATCAAGCTCAAGGCCTTGAGCCGCAGCTTCAATCGGGCCACGACCAGTGTGATACTTGGCAGGATCAAAACCCAGAAGTGACATGTTGGCCACGTCCGATCCCGGGGCCATTCCTTCAGGAATAGTATGTGCGCGGCCGACGATGCCCGTTTTTGCGAGTTCGTCCATGTTTGGCGTTACAGCGGCTTCCATTGTGGTCTTGCCGCCGAGTTCGTCCAAAGGCCAGCCGCCCATTCCGTCGGCTATGAGGTACAGTAGTTTCATTCGTGGTCTCGATTAGAGGATTCTGAATTTCACACAAGGTTCGACTGCGAAGTCCATAGCATCCATGTCATTGATCATGGCGTCTACATCCTGAGCCTTGGTCTCATGCGTGATGATAACCAGCGGAACGCCTTCGGCTCCGGCTTCGCCTTTCTGAACTGCCTGAGCGATGGAAACGCCGTGGTCGGCCATGGATTTGGTGATGGCTGCCATTACTCCGGTGCGGTCGGCAACGGTGAAACGGAAGTAGTATTTTGATTCGGACTGCTCTGGCGGCAGGATATCAGCCCTTGAAATAGGTTGGTTGCAGAAGCCTGTATTATCAGGTTGCGTACATCCATCTGTAGCTTTGCGAACAAGATTCATGATGTCAGCAAGTACTGCGCTGCCAGTGGGCAGGTCACCAGCACCCTGGCCATGAAGCATGACCGGTCCGACTGCATTGCCTTCGAGGCGCACTGCATTATAGTTACCGCCCACTCGGGCCAGCAAGTAGGTGTACGGCACCAGAGCTGGGTGAACACCGGCTTCTAGTTTGCCATCAACGTCCATGACATGTGCCAGCAATTTAATGCGGTAGCCAAACTCTCGGGCGAATTCGATATCCATGGGAGTTACGCTGGTAATGCCCTGGACGGGGATTTCATTGAGAGGATAGTCAACGCCATAGGCCATGCGAATCAGTACGCACAGTTTGTGCGCGGTGTCGAAGCCTTCGATATCGAAGGTCGGGTCGGCTTCGGCGTACCCAAGATCCTGAGCATCGGCCAGGGCTGTTTGAAAATCCAAGCCCTTGGTGGTCATTTGGGAGAGAATATAATTGGCTGTGCCATTCATGATACCAAGCATCTTGTTGACTTCATCACCAGCCAAGCTCTCTTTCAGAGTCTGGACAATGGGGATTCCGCCAGCGCAACTTGCCTCGAACATGAGGCCAACAGAGTTGTTTTTGGCAGCTTCGAAAAGCTCAAGGCCATGTTCAGCCAACAAATGCTTGTTGGCGGTGACCACATGCTTGCCCGCAGCGAAAGCCTTGAGCATCAAGTCTTTGGCCGTGTCCAGGCCGCCCATGAGTTCGACTACGATGTCGATTTCCGGGTCGGATACAAGTGCGGCAGGGTCGTCGGTGAAGGTGACGTCCGGGCCGGGATCAAAAGCACGTTTTTTATTCAGATCGCGAACAAGAATTGACTTGATCTCAATGCGCTTGCCAAGTTTTTTGGCAATACGCTCGGAGTTCATGTCCAGAATTTTGGCAAGGCCGGACCCAACAGTTCCGAATCCACCTAGGCCGAGTTTTATAACGTCCATGGTTATCCCTTTGCGAAGAATGTTCGCAGGTTACGGACTGCCTGGTTGCAGCGATGGCGATTTTCCACAAAGCTGAAACGAACGTGGTCGTCGCCATATTGACCAAAACCGAGGCCGGGAGAGACTGCAACTTCAGCTTCCTGCAGGAGCATCTTGGAGAATTCGATAGAACCCATGCTCTTGAATTCATCAGGGATTGCTGCCCACAGGAACATAGTCGCTTTGGGTGGGGTAACCTCCCACCCGATTCGGTTCAAACCTTCACACAGGGCGTCGCGGCGGTCGGTATAGACAGCCATGATGTCTTTGACGGCCTGATCCATGTCAGCTGCGGTAAATTTCGGGTCGTCACCAAGATCGCCATTCAGGGCGCAGGTCGCAGCGATCTGGATTGGTTGGTAGATTCCGTAGTCCAAATAACTCTTTATGCGGGTCAAGGCGTTGACCATGTCAGGATTGCCGACGCAGTAGCCTACACGCATGCCTGCCATTGAGTAACTCTTGGTCATGGAAAAGAATTCAACACCAACGTCCTTGGCACCGTCAGCCTGCATAAAGCTCGGAGCTTCGTAGCCGTCGAAAACGAAATCTGCATAAGCCAGATCATGAATTACATAGAGCTCATGTTCCTTGGCGAAATCGACGATGCGTTGAAAGAAAGCCAAATCCACGCACTGAGTAGTAGGGTTGTGCGGGAAGTTGATAATAAGCAGTTTGGGCTTGGGCCACGTGTGTTTTACTGCGGTTTCCAGGTTCTCGAAGAAATCCTGACCCGGTCCGATGGGCACACGGCGAACGTCCGCTCCTGCAATAATGGAGGCGTAAGGGTGAATCGGGTAGGCCGGATCAGGAGCCAGGACGACATCACCGGGGCTGAGCATGGCCAGCGCAAGGTGGGCGAGCCCTTCCTTGGCACCCATGGTGACGCAAACTTCCTGATCGTGATCAAGAGTTACATTGTAACGACGGTAATACCAGTCGCGCACGGCCATTCTGAGACCCTTGATGCCCTTTGATGCCGAATACTTGGAGTTCCCGGGCTTGTATGCCGCTTCTGATAGTTTGTCGAGAATGTGCTTAGGGGTGGGCACGTCGGGGTTGCCCATGCCCAGGTCGATGATATCCGCGCCCGCGTGACGCATCTTCATCTTGAGTTCGTTAACCTGGGCGAACACATACGGGGGCAGTCGATCAACTCTCGCAAACTTGGACATGACAAAAAACTCCTCAAATAATTATTAGTGCAAGCAAATTTTATTACTCTTGACCGGGTTCACTGTCAAAATGAAAATGGTTATAATCGACGGAGTGTCTTGACCTTGCTACCTGTTTTTTTTAGTTTCCTTCCTCAGCTCATGTAATTTGGCGGCAATAAGTCGCTTATAAGGAGATATATCCATGGTCCAGAAATCCGAAACCATCTGGTTTGATGGCAAGCAAGTTCCCTGGGATGAGGCTAATGTCCATGTCCTGACGCATACTCTACATTATGGCGCTGGTGTATTTGAGGGGATCCGCGCCTACGAATGCGCCGACGGTTCCAGCGAGGTCTTCCGTCTGGAAGAGCACATGGTCCGTTTGGTTAATTCTGCTAAGATTCTTGGTATTAAAGTGCCGTACACTCCTGAGCAGCTCACCGAAGCCGCTGTCGAAACCCTGAAGCTGAACAAGCTGGCTGGTGCTTACGTTCGTCCGCTGGTCTTCATCGGTGACGGCGCAATGGGCGTTCATCCCGGTGACAACCCGATTCGGACTATCATCGCCACATGGCCCTGGGGTGCATATCTTGGTGACGATGCTCTGGAAAACGGCATTGCCGTTAAGACAAGTTCTTTCAATCGCCATCATGTCAACGTCATGATGACCAAATCCAAGGCATGCGGAAACTATGTTAACTCCGTCCTCGCCAAGACCGAAGCTGTTGCTGACGGTTACCATGAAGCCATTATGCTCGATACCACCGGACATGTTTCCGAAGGTTCCGGCGAAAACATCTTTATGATCACTGATGACGTAATCTACACTCCGACAGTTGACGGTGTTTTGGGTGGCCTTACCAGAAACTCAATTATCTCGTTGGCTAATGATCTTGGGTACGAAGTTCGTGAGGAAGCCCTCACTCGCGACATGCTCTACATTGCTGACGAAGTTTTCTTTACCGGTACTGCCGCTGAATTGACTCCCATCAGCTCCATTGATCGTCGAGAGATCGGTAACGGTAAAGCTGGCCCGATCGCAAAGCTGCTTCAGACTGAGTACTTTAAGATCGTCAAGGGTGAGAATCCCGACTACGAGCATTGGCTCCATCGCTATAAGGTTTGATAGAAAGTCTAGAAAATCGGGGCATCATCTGGTAAGTAAGGGGAAATCCGGCGCGAAAAGTCGGGTTTCCCCATTTTTATTGTGTATTTTCAACGGGGTCCACTCTTCGCGCCAAAGTCAGGCATATCAATGAGTACATCGAATCTTACTGCAAAGTATCGTCCCCAGACATTTGGCGACGTGGCCGGACAGGGTCCAGTCAAATCCATTCTTTCCAGGGCCGCTGCCACGGATAAAATTGCTCCTGCCTATCTTTTCTCAGGCACCCGCGGAGTTGGTAAGACGACCATTGCCCGTATTTTTGCCAAGGCTCTCAATTGCGTAAACGCGCCAACTGCCGAGCCTTGCAACGAGTGTTCGAACTGCAAGCAGATTACCGCTGGTGTGGCTGTTGACGTCATTGAGATAGATGGTGCGTCCAACCGCGGTATCGACGATGCCCGTCGTCTGAAAGAAGACATTGGCTACGCACCAATTGAATGTCGTTACAAGGTCTTCATCATTGATGAGGCGCACATGCTCACCAAGGAGGCTTTCAATGCACTCCTGAAGACTTTGGAAGAGCCGCCGCCGCGTGCCACGTTCATCATGGCGACCACAGAGCATCACAAATTTCCGGCTACGATTATAAGCCGTTGCCAGCATTATACATTCAAGATGCTACCCCAGGCTGAATTGGTGGACCATCTTGAGAAGATAATGACACTGGAAGAGCTCAAGTTTGAGCCTGGTGCGTTGCAGATTATCGCCAAGCGTGGTGCTGGTAGTGTGCGCGATTCCATGTCTCTTCTCGGACAGGCTCTTGCCATGGGCGAAGATGTACTCAAGGAAGAAACTGTAAGAAGTTTTCTTGGCCTGGCTGGCCAGGACGTCTTTTTCGACCTTATGGAGGCCATGCATTCCCAAAATCTAGTGGCTGTTGGCAAAGTGCTCCGTCAGGTTCTCGATCAGGGTCTCGACCTCGGGTTTTTCCTGCGCGAACTGACCAACTGTTGGCGCAATATGTTTCTGCTCAGGCAGGCTGGCGAAGAGGCTTTGTCTCTGCTCGGATTCTCCGGTGAAGAGGCTACGACTTGGATGGATTGGGCTGGCAAGTTCGAACCTGCCCACATTCATGCGTGCTGGCAGATGACTCTTGATGGCCAGCGGAAGGTTATGACCAGCCTTGAGCCTGCTCTTGCGCTTGAGTTGTTGCTTCTTAATCTGACAAGTCTCCCGGAACTAATCAGTCTTGAATCAATGACTGCTCAGGCCCCCGCTGGGAACACCCCGCCGCCGCGCCCCATGCAAAGTGGTTCTGGTGGCGGTCAGTTTGGTGGTCAACAGGGCGGTCCAGCTCCTACGGGTATGCAAGGGCAGGGTGGTATGCCTTCTGGTGGTCAGCGTTTCTCGCCTCCGCAACAGCAAGATGCTCCCCAACAGCCTCCAGTTGCTCCTCAGCAACCAATGGCTGCACCCAAACCACAAGCTCCGCCAGTTCAACAGACAGCCCCTGTATCTCCTACTCCTCAACCTGCGCCTGAGCCGGTCGCGCCTTCCGAAGCTCCGCCATCCATGGAGCCTCCGGTGCAACCGCAGGTTGAGTCTACGCATGCACCTGAACCTGTCGAAGCAAAGCCTGCTGTAAATCCTTTGGATTCACCTCGGCCTTCAGGTCCTCGTGATTGGGATGGTTTTCTGCGTTTCGTTGGAGATCGCAATGGACAGTCCGGCGTAAAAGTTGGCATGTTGCATCTCACAGAAGGGGAACAGCAAGGAAACGAGCTTGTTGTAACCTGCAAGTCAAAAATGTTGTGTTCTCAACTAACTGAAAAACAAACTCTTTCTGCTCTTGATAACCTTACAAGAGAATATTTTGGTCCCATGGTTGAAGTTCGCGTGGAAACAGGCGATATTGCCGTCCCCAAGACGGACAGGCAGCTTCAGGAAGAAGCTGAAAAACATCCGGGTGTACTTAAGGTGATGGATTCCTTTAGTGCTCAGATGGTTTCTGTAAGTCCACGAAAAAACTAATTTTAACGAAAATACTACATTGAGGAGAATATAATGAAAGGTATGAATGATATGATTCGCCAGGCCCAGGTCATGCAGCGCAAAATGAGCGAGGCTCAGGACGCTCTCAAAACCAAAGTCGTCGAAGCTTCCAGTGGCGGCGGCATGGTTACCATCAAGGTCACCGGCGCGCAGGAAATCTCCGAGGTTGTCATTGAAGAAAGTGTCATGGAGTCCGGCGATGTTGAAATGCTCCAGGATCTCGTCCTGACCGCTGCCAATGAAGCCATCAAGAAGTCCAAAGACATGATGGAAGATGAAATGAAGGGTATCACCGGCGGTCTCAGCATTCCCGGCATGTTTTAGGAGCTGTTGGTGCAAAAGCTTCCCGGCCCCCTCAAAGTGGTGGTCGAACAACTCTCCAGTCTACCCGGCATAGGTCCAAAATCAGCCTTGAGGATAGCTCTCACCCTGCTCAAGATGCCCAGAGAGCGGGCCGGTGGGGTGGGGCAGTCCATCATTGATCTCAGAGAGAATCTGTGTTTGTGCGAAGATTGCGCTTGTCTGGCTGAATCCAGTCCGTGTGCCATTTGTTCTGATCCGGGACGAGATGATGACCAGCTCTGCCTAGTGCCTGAATGGGACGCGCTCCTCGCAATGGAGGAGATGGGTATCTACCGGGGTAAATATCTTGTTCTTGGCGGTCTGCTGTCTCCGCTGGATGGTGTAGACCCTGGACATCTGGAGATAGATCGCCTTCGTCGTCACTTGAGTCGTGGAAAGATCACTGAACTGATACTTGCTCTCGGCGCAACTCTGGACGCTGAGTCTACGGCCTCATATATCAAGAATCTTGTGGAATCTGATTTTCCGGATGTGGCGATTAGCCGCTTGGCTCAAGGCATTCCAATGGGTGCAGAAGTCAAGTTCATGGACAAGGAGACTCTGAAACAGTCATTGGTCCACAGGCAGAAAGTGTGAGTTGGGCTTATACTTCATGAGTGACAAACAGCTCTCATCTCTTTCAGGCGCAGAAGTCCAGAACGTCGTCTATCACAACAAGGAAAACGGTTATACCATTGCCCGTGTTCGTGCCAAGCATGAGCCTGGGCTGATTTCCATTGTCGGTACTTTGGGCGAATTGGCCGCTGGCGCGACTCTCAATTTGGAAGGATTGTGGACTGTTCATCCCAAGTTTGGTCGTCAATTCGAGGTTAAGACCTTTGATCAGGCCCGGCCCGCCACTGAGAATGGTGTAATCAAGTTTCTTCAATCTTCCATCAAGGGCGTCGGAGAGAAAACCGCGACCTTGTTAGTGGAAAAATTTGGTATAGAAGTTCTGGATGTTCTCGACGATGATCCTGATAAGCTCCTGAAAATCAAGGGAATATCTAAGAAGAAATTGGTCGATATCATCGAGTCCTGGGGCCGTCAGCGGGAGATCAAGAACCTGCTGGTCTTTCTTCAGACGCACAATGTCCCAACGACTTTTGCCGGGAAAATATTCCATCTTTATGGCGCACAGGCCGAACGCAAACTTCGGGATAATCCTTACGACCTTGCCTACGAGATTCGTGGCGTCGGATTTCGTACAGCCGACCAAATGGCCATGAAACTCGGCTTTGCACCGGACTGTGCGCAACGTCTTGAAGCGGCAATTGTCTACACGATGTTCACCGGCTGTGAACGTAGCGGGCATATGTTTATCACTAAGGACAAATTGCTGGCTGACGTGTCGAAGATGCTCGATACTGGTGAATTCAACAAGTTGGAACTCGCTCTGTTTTCATTGGAAGACAAGAAGCGCATTCGGATCGAAGACCTGCCCGAACAGGACATCTCGGATGCCGTGTATCTCATGCATTTTTTTCATTATGAAAATGAAACCACGCAGCGCCTGTTTCAGTTGGTGAGTCACCCTACACCGGTCAGTCGCAAGAAAATTGACAAGACACTGCCGAAAGTAGAAAAATCCTTAGGGTTTACGCTGTCGGATGAGCAGCGTGAAGCAGTCTTTGAAGCTTGCAGCAACAAGGCTTTCATCATTACTGGTGGCCCCGGTACAGGTAAAACCACCATCACCAAAGCGATCATGCTCACGCTTAAAGAGCTGGGATTGAAAATCAAGCAGGCCGCGCCCACAGGCCGTGCAGCCAAACGCATGACTGAAGCCACGGGCCATAGTGCTCAAACCGTGCATCGCATGTTGCAGTACCAACCTGATGGCGGATTCCATTATTGCGAGGACCAGAAGCTCAAGGCTGATGTTCTGATCGTAGATGAAGCGAGCATGGTGGACGCCCATCTTTTCGTAGCAATTCTGCGGTCTTTGCCTCATACATGTCGCCTTATTCTTGTTGGTGACGTCAACCAGCTTCCAAGCGTCGGACCAGGTAATGTCCTTGGTGATCTGATAAATTCACACCGTGTACCATGTGCTGTGCTGACGCATATTTTCAGGCAGGCTCAGGAAAGTTTCATCGTCGTTAATGCGCACCGTATCAATAATGGTAAATTTCCTCGCCAGCACCCCAGTCAGGCTCCTGAAGCGGACTTTTTCTGGATTCCACAAGAGGACTCGGCCAAGGTTCAAAAGCTCATTCTGGACAGCGTTTGTGAGCGCATCCCGCAAAGATACGGCCTTGATCCATTGCGAGATATCCAGGTGCTTACCCCCATGCACAAGGGGGATGTCGGCACCCAGGCCCTTAACGTTGCATTGCAGGAACGGCTTAATCCACCAGGGCCCCACGTTCTTGAACTCAAGCGTAAGTTCAATACGTTCAGGGTTGGTGATCGTGTCATCCAGCTTAAGAACAACTATGACAAGGAAGTTTTTAACGGCGATCTTGGCTGGATCGTAGATATTGATACGACCGATCATGAGTTGTTCATCGAGTTCGACGGCAATCATGTTCACCTGGAGTCCAGTGAGTTGGATGAGTTGGGGCTTGCGTATGCCGTGAGCGTCCACAAGTCGCAGGGGAGTGAGTACCCGGCTGTGGTAATGCCAATAGTCACTCAGCATTTCATGCTCTTGCAGCGAAACCTGCTTTACACCGGCCTGACTCGTGCGAGAGAACTTGCTGTGCTTATTGGCAGTGAACGCGCATTTCAGATTGGTCTGAACAATGCGACAGCAGGAAAGCGGAGCACACATTTGGCTCATCGCTTGAAAAATATATTCGCCGAAAATCGTTTGATTTAGTTCAAATTCTCTTCTGTTATTGAAGCCGCCTTTTTGAATTCAGGAGGGCGGTTTTGTATTGTTAGGTTGTTTGGTGCTGTAATGGTCCACTTTCTTAATAAGAATCGTTGTCATTATGTTGCAAAAGAAAGCAAAAAATGATGAATTGTTTTTGGTTATTTTATCGAGTCCAACACGAAATCTAAATTTTAGGAGATAGTAATAATGCTTAGCGAAAAAATGCAGGATGCGCTCAATGCGCAGATGAATTGGGAAATCTATTCAGCACACATTTATCTTTCCATGTCGTCTCATTTTGAACAGGTCGGTCTTGCTGGCGTCGCCAGCTGGATGAATGCTCAGTATCAGGAAGAAATGTTCCATGCCATGAAGTTCTTTGACTATATCAATGAAGCTGGTGGACATGCCAAGCTTTCTACTATCGATGCGCCTCCTTATGAATGGGAATCTCCGTTGGCTGCTTTTGAGCATGCCCTAGAACATGAGCAGGGCGTCACTTCTCGAATTAACGACCTCGCCGATCTGGCTGTCGATGAAAGGAATCACGCTGTTGGTATCTTCCTGCAATGGTTCATTGCCGAACAGGTCGAGGAAGAAGACACTGTCGGTGGTATCGTCGGTAAACTGAAACTTGTCGGTGACGGCGGCGGACTCTTCATGCTCGATAACGAACTTGGCAGCCGGGTGTTCACTCCTCCTGCAAAGGCATAAGCGAAACGATAATGTGGCCGGGTGGGACTAACCATCCGGCCATTTTTTCTTGGTAGCAGTTCGATAAGGAGCCTCAATGTCTGATTCAAGCATCAATATAGTAATCGGCGGCGGAGCCGGGCAGGGGCTTGCCACTATTGGTCGTCTCATGGCCAAAGCGGTTACTCGTGCCGGGTACCATTTGCTGGTGAATCAGAAATATATGTCCCGCGTACGCGGCGGTCATAATACTTTCTCGATTCGCATGGGTCCTGAGCCCATCGTATCGCCTACCGAGAGCATTGATATTCTGGTGGCTCTGAATGCTGAAACGCTTGAGCTTCACAAAGGCGACCTCAAAGAAAAATCTATCGTTGTTATTGGTGATGATATTAACTCAGATGGTTTTAAAACTCTTCGGGTGCCCTTCAAGGAGCTTGCGCCTAAACCTCTTTTTCATAATACAGTTGCTCTTGGCGTGCTTGGATCGACTGTTTGTCACGATATTTCCATTCTTGAAAAGCTTCTCGGTGATACTTTTCATAAGAAGGGCGATGAGGTTGTTCAGGCCAATGTCGATGTTCTTCACAAGGCATTTGAATGGGTTAAAGGCCAGGAGTTCGATTTCTCATGCATCTCACCTCCACCGGAAGATTCGGCTGGTAAAATGATGCTCAATGGCAACGAAGCCATTGCCATGGGAGCATTGGCTGCCGGGTGCAATTTCCTTTCATTTTACCCCATGACGCCTTCAACAACGGTTGCCATGACCTTGATTGATAAGGGGAGCACTCTCGGCCTCAAATACGAGCAGGTTGAAGACGAGATTGCGGCCATCAATATGGCTATCGGTGCATCATATGCCGGAGCAAGGGCTATCGTAACAACTTCGGGTGGCGGTTTTGCGCTGATGTGTGAAGGGGTGAGCCTGGCCGGAGTCTCCGAGACCCCGATAGTTATTGTTGTGGTCCAACGCCCAGGTCCGGCAACTGGAATGGCGACACGTACCGAGCAGGGTGATCTCAATCTGGTATTGAATGCCGGTCATGGAGAATTCCCCAGGGCAATCTTTGCGCCGGGAACACCCGAAGAGTGTTTCTATTTGACCCACAGAGCTTTTGATCTTGCTGAGACTTATCAAACTCCCATGTTTGTTCTGTCTGATCAATTTCTGTCTGATTCATACAGGGAGGTTGAGTCCATTGATTTGGATGAACTGCCTGAAATAGCCAAGCCACTTCTCGAAGTCGAAGGCTCTGATTACAAGCGATATGAACTGACCGAGGATGGTATATCCCCACGTCTTGTTCCCGGTTTTGGAACAAATTTCGTCCGGGTCGATTCTCACGAGCATGATGAAAATACGATTATCACCGAGGACGGCACCAATCGCGTTCAGCAGAATTCCAAGCGTATCGTAAAAGGATGTGGGCTATGGCAGGATGTCATCGGCCCGGATTATTACGGCGAGGAAGGGGCGGATGTCTTATTAATGTGCTGGGGGTCAACCCTTGGCGCATGTCTGGAGGCGGCGGAGTTTATGGATGGTAAAACGGCGGCAGTTCTTCATTTCAAGCAGATTTATCCGCTTCTGGATGAACAGTTCCTTCCTTATCTGGAAGCTGCCGGTGAGGTTGTTGCCGTAGAAGGAAACGCCACCGGTCAGTTTGCCCGACTTGTTGCTCAGGAAACGGGTTTTAAGGTTGGCAGTTACATTCTCCGTTTCGACGGCAGACCCATGACCCCAGAGTATGTGCTCAAGGGTCTTGAAAGCATCATTTAACTGTAGGTAGCAGATATGATCTCTATTGAAGAATATGGTGAATTCGAGACTTCCTGGTGTCCTGGGTGCGGTAACTTTCCTATTGTCGATGGTTTAAAAAGAGCCCTAGCCGAGCTTAGCTTGGCCCCTCATGAAGTGGCTGTTTCATCCGGTATAGGGCAGGCTGCCAAGACGCCCCACTATATGAATTGCCACATGTTTAACGGGCTACACGGGCGTGCTTTGCCTGTGGCTCACGGTATGAAGATGGCAAATCCTGAACTGGCTGTCATCTGCGAGTCCGGAGACGGATGTAGCTACGGAGAGGGTGGCAATCATTTTCTGGCCGCCATCCGTCGCAATATGGATATCACGCTGTTGGTTCACAACAATCAGATTTATGGCCTGACAAAAGGGCAAGCCAGTCCGACCTCGACAAAAGGGCATGTAACTAAAGCCCAACCTGATGGGGCGCCGTCTGAGGCCTTCAACCCGATCAGTGTCGCCGTTGCCATGAAGGCTGGTTTTGTAGCCCGGGCTTTTTCCGGCGAGCAGGATCATCTGGTCGATGTGATCAAGGAAGCTGTAAATCACAAAGGATTTTCAATTGTTGATATCCTTCAACCTTGTGTATCATTCAATAAAGTCAACACATTCGGTTGGTACAAAGAGCGATGCTACATCCTTGAAGACCATGATCCCGTTGATTGGGCTGCAGGCATGGAAAAGGCTGATGAGTTTGGCGAGCGCATTCCACTTGGTGTTATTTATCGCAATGACAAGCCTCCTTTTGAAATATCGGGGCAGCTTGCAAAGCATGAAATCGACAAATCCAAATTGAAAGTCGCATTGCAATCTTTCGCTTAGAATCAGAATGGGGGGCTTCGGCCCCCTTTTTGCGCTTTACAAAGTCACACATCTTTGCAAAAGCTTCTGCACACGAAAAAATCCCATTTCACGAGGTGAATATGAGCAACGAACAAGAGAAGGTCATCTACTCGATGTACAAAGTGACTAAGCGTCACGGTCAGCGAGAAGTCCTGAAAAATATTTCTCTTTCCTATTTCTACGGCGCAAAGATCGGCGTCCTTGGTCTCAACGGTTCCGGTAAGAGTTCACTCTTGAGAATCCTTGCTGGCGAGGACACCACATTCGAGGGTGAAATCCAGGTCAAGGAAGGCTTCACCATCGGTTATCTGGAGCAGGAACCTTTGCTGGATGACGAACGAACTGTCCGCGAAGTTGTTGAAGAAGGTGTTGGCGAGGTCATGGAGATCATACGCGAATACAATGCAATCAACGAAAAGTTCGCCGAGCCTATGGAAGCTGACGAGATGGATGCCTTGATCGAGCGACAGGGAAAAGTGCAGGAACAGATGGATGCCAAGAATGCATGGGATATTGATTCTCAGCTCGACATGGCAATGGATTCACTGCGCTGTCCTCCCGGGGATACTCCGGTTTCCGTAATCTCAGGTGGAGAGAAGCGCCGCGTCGCCTTGTGTCGCCTGTTGCTTCAGTCTCCTGACATCCTGCTGCTTGATGAGCCTACCAACCATCTGGATGCTGATTCAGTTGCATGGCTTGAAAAGTTCCTTTCGACTTTCCCGGGAACCGTCATTGCTGTTACTCATGATCGTTATTTCCTCGATAACGTTGCTGGCTGGATTCTCGAACTGGATCGAGGCAAGGGTATACCCTGGAAGGGCAATTATTCGTCCTGGCTTGATCAGAAACAGAATCGCCTTGCCCAGGAAGGCAAGGTTGAAGCAGAACGTCAGAAGACATTGAAGCGCGAGCTTGAGTGGATCAAAATGTCACCCAAAGGGCGTCGGGCCAAAGGTAAGGCTCGTATCAATGCCTACGAGTCCATGGTCAGCCACGAGAGTGAACAGTTGGCGGACGATTTACAGATTTACATTCCTCCGGGACCTCACCTTGGAAAGCAGGTCATTGTGGCCGAAGGCGTGACAAAATCCATGGGCGACAAATTGCTCATGGAAGATGTGAATTTCATCATTCCTCCCAACGCCATCGTGGGCATAATTGGCCCCAACGGCGCTGGTAAATCCACGCTGTGCAAGATGATCGTGGGTGATGAAAAGCCGGATTCTGGTGAAATGATTGTCGGTAAGACGGTTGAATTGGCATACGCCGATCAGAATCGTGATTCTCTGATAGCTGGTAAGACCGTTTACGAAATCATTAGCGGTGGTGCCGAGTTCATCAAACTTGGGGATCGGGATATTAATGCCCGTGCTTATTGTTCCCGTTTTAACTTTGCGGGTCAGGATCAGCAGAAACATGTTGATGTACTTTCCGGCGGTGAGCGAAACAGAGTGCATATGGCTCAGATGTTGAAATCTGGTTCAAACGTGCTGCTACTTGATGAGCCCACCAACGATCTAGACGTGAACACCATGCGCGCCCTTGAGGACGGCCTGGATAACTTCGCAGGCTGTGTGTTGGTCATCAGCCATGATCGCTGGTTCCTTGATAGAATTGCCACTCACATTATTGCTTTTGAAGGTGATTCAAAGGTCGAATTCGTTGAAGGAAACTTTAGTGACTATGACCTGGACAGGAAGAAACGCCTTGGAGCAGATGCAGATCAACCGCATCGTATCAAGTTCCGCAAGCTGACTCGTTAGTCATAAGAAGTAGATAATAAAGAAAAAGCCCTCTGCCTGTTCAAGGCAGAGGGCTTTTTTGTTTAGGCGATTGATGGTTAGCGGTAGTAAAGGTTCCGACCACCGATAGTGAGTAAAGCCTGATGAAGGTTATTGCGAATCTCCTTGCGGCTCCATACACCCTGAATATGGCCTCTGGACAATGCTTTGTAGCAGTTGTGATAGTCGGGCGGAATCTCGATGCCGGTGGTTTCCTTGATGACTCCGGGGCCGGCAAAACCGAGCCTGGAAGAACGCACTGCGTATTGGTAGGGCGAACATCCAAGGAATGAAGCAACTGGTCCAGCGTAAGAATTGGTATCGTACAGGACTATGTACAGGCCACCTTCTTCAATATACTTGCGCACAGCCATTGTGCAGCGAGGCATCTGGATGAGGCCGTTGACGCCTTCCTGAATGCGGATGCCTGCCGTGCCGTGCACGTATGCAAGAAAAGGCTGGTGTTTGGTTTGGGCCAACTCAAGGGCTCGTATGAATTTTTCACCTTCAGCTGCGCCCACAGAACCGCCGCGGAAATTGGCGATCAGGTTTGCACAGGTAAGATGAATACCTTCAAGGCTGGCATTGAATGTCATGCAGCTACTTTGCAAGCCGGTCTTTTCCTTGGCTGCCTCAACGCGCTTTTCAAAGTTGGGGAATCCAGTTGGATTGCCCGAAGCTATGTCGCGGTTGAATTCGCGGATGGAATCTTTGTCAAAGACATTGTGGTGGTACCACTGGTATTCCATGGGGAAGTTGTAGCCACAATTGGGGCATACTCCGGCAAAGTCGGTGAACAAGTCACGAGCCCAGATATCAAGGCAGCCGCGTTTGTCAGCGTGAGGGCATGTGATTTCCCGGTCTATTCTGGCCTGAGGGCTGACATAACCTGAGTCACTTTCAATTATGGTTTCAGCTGGTTCCATCTTGGAAAGGCCGGTCAGTTCCATTTCCTTCTGACGGTCGTCAGTAGACCTTATGCCAATTTTCTTGAGTGTATTGCGGACCAGCGCATCGACCTTGGCGGTAACGACGTGGAATTCATCAGTCGCCTCTTCAACTATTCGAGCAATACCTTGCTGGAATGGTTTGATCAGGCCGTATTGAATGGCCGAGGTCGTAGATGAAACAACCCCTGAGCTTGTTGCATTCAGCTTTTCCATAAGAGAACGATTGTCCTGATAGGCTTGCTGAGCAAGTTTGCGGTATTTTTTAAAGCGTCTGGCAACTATACGTTCACGAGCCTTTTCGTTCAGCGTCCAGCGAACAATGATGTCCGCATGTTTGTGGAAATGGCGCATGGCCACAGCTCTGAACAGACGCATGCCACGAACTGACAAGGTGACCTCATCTGTGGCACGGATAATCTGTTCGCGGACTTGTTTGTAGAAATCAAAATGATCGGCCCGCACGCCCAGCGCAGGTTCCTGAATGATCTCATCAATGTAACCGTTTCTCAGGTTGTCCTGTGCTGTTATCTGCTGTGAGACTGCACAGGATTCAATGAGTTCAACAGGAGCTCGTTCTGAGCCGCGAATACGGCCTTCAATGGCTGCTGCGCCTTCTGGGGAAATGACTGAATAATAACCGTGTGACAGCATCAATCGTTTGTCTGCCATACCGATGGCTTCAGCTCCGCCAGAGCCGCCTTCTGAGAAGATGGCAATAATCGGAATGGGCAGCCCGGCCATTTCGTAAATATTTTCAGCAATTTGCTGGGCAGCACCCGGATAGTCCTCAATAGGGTAGGAGCCAGGTGTGTTAACGAAGGCGTGGATGGGGATCTGTTCCCTGGCAGCGACCTTCATGTACTTGAGTGCTTTGCTATTTCCCCAGGGTTTGATGGAGCCGCCATTGCGGAATTCCTGACCATGTCCCTTTTCCTGGCCGACCACCATCACTGGTTGATTGATGATCTTTTTGCCTTTGCGTCTGGTGATGTAAGCTCTGGCGATGAGCATACCGGGATCGATGGAGTGTTCATCCATACCGCCGATCTCGGTGTAGTTGTCATAGACGTTCTCAAGGATGTCCTTGAGACAGGCTCGTTGGGGATGACGGACAATACGCACCTTGTCCATTGCAGACAGTTGAGCATCAATGGTCGACTCTATGGTGGAGAGCCGGTTGTCCAGAGCTTCAACGGCCTGAATGGCCTGGTCTTCGGATCTGTCTTTATTCTTAATAAGGAATTCATCGATTTCCTTGGCAAACGCATCCAGTTCAGGACGAGTCTTGTTGCCGAGAATGTCTCGGGTGTAGTTCACCCGCTCCATGAGTTCCTGTAGTTTTTTTTCTATATTCATGGCTTATTTGCTAGAATTCAAGGATGTTTTCGGTCTTTTCAATCAAAAACTGTACATTCGATTTCATGCTCGATCCGCTTGAATCACAACCGTTGAGCTTGAGATCGTTCAAAAAATCAATACCACGTTTCTTGGCTTCTGCCAGATCCTTACCCCAGATGATGGCCAGAGCCAGGTTGGGGTCATATTCAGTGGGTATCTGGTAAGGACGGTCAAGGGGGACATGGGTGTGGAAGGACAGCCAATCGCAATCCGTGCAACTAACTTCCTCGATTTTTCCTACCCATGGAGCGAATCCATTCACTGTATCTTCAGCAATGAGGCGGTACTCGATGCCCACTCCGTCAAAGGTGACATCATCTTGTTTGTAGCCCAGATCTTCTCCAAGGCCGATGCGAATCTGTTCACTGATTAGATTGACATCTTTGTTGCCTTTAACCGAAGCGATGCAGGCCGACACGCCATTTTCCACCTGGATTCTGGTGTTGACTTCCAGGAGAAACGGCTTCCCGTCGGGAGTTACGATCCATTCCCATGTGCCGACGTTATCATATTTGATTTCGCGGGCAATGGAGAGCGAGTACCTGGTAATGTCATCAATCGTTTTTTGGCTATCGAATGTATACGTTAAGTCCTCTGGGCTAAATCCCGGGGCCACTTCAATTCTTTTCTGGAGACCAGGACTCTGCACCGAGCAGTTACGTGTGCCGAAGTGGACCGGATTTGTACCAGTGCGATCAGAAGCAATCTGTACTTCAAGGTGGTTGAAATTGAAGATACGTTGCTCAATCAGAACACCTTCGTCATTGAAAGTCCGTAATGAGAAATTCCTAATGCGACGATAGACCTGTCTGAATCTGGCCATATCCTCGCATTCATCAATTCCCATACCTCCACCACCGGCCGATGCCTTAACCAGGACAACTGGACGCTTGATACCCATCTTGGTCTGGAATTCAAAGAGGCTCTCGGCAATGGCTTCTGCTTCAAGCTCATCGTAAATGGCTCTATCTGACCCAGGGACTGTTGGTATATTGAGTTTTCTGGCGAGCCTCTTCGTGTTAATCTTGTCGCCAAGATCACGAATGACTTTCCAGGAGGGCCCAATGAAGGTCATTGGCCTGTCTCGCTCGGTGACACGCCTGGCAAAACGGTAGTTCTCCGAGAAAAAGCCGTATCCGGGATGGATGGCCGTTGCTCCGGAATCGTCTGCCACAGAAAGGATATCACCAGCGTCCAGGTAGTTCTGGATGCGGTACAAGGACTGACTGCCACCAAGCTTTTTTGCTAAGTCGACATGGCCAGATTGTTCATCTTCCTTAGTATATACAGCGACAAAGGGTATACCCAGGTTGGAGCATGCTTCCATGATCCTTACTGCTATTTCGCCTCTGTTCGCGATCAGTACTTTATTTCCGTCAATGCTCACGGTGTATTTTTATCTCCTGAAATTGCTTTTCGAAGTGGATTTAAATAGCTCTTCTTTTTGGTTCTTGCAAATCCTTTAAAGACAAGATTTTTTAATGATAACGAACCGTTGAATTAAAACGTTTGTTTGAATTTTTAGGGATGGATTTTTAACAAAAAAATAGGTAGTTAATCTCTCCCTTCGGTCCTGAGGGGTCAGGTTTAGCATTATTGGCAAAATGCCACATGTGATTTGGAGGATGTTTTTATGGATTACGTTATTATTGGAAATGGTGTGTCTGCCATTGGCGCCATTGAGGGAGTTCGCCTTAATGACAAGGCTGGGAAAATCATCGTTATTAGTGATGAGGACGTTCCTACCTATGGACGCCCGCTGATTTCCTATTACTTGTCAGACAAAATCAAATTCGAAACTTTGCCGTTTCGTCCTGAAGAATTTTATATAAAAAATAATGTCGAGATGAAATTGGGGTCCCGCGTTTTGTCCATTGACACCAAGGCCAAGGTATTGGCTTTGGATAGCGGCGAAACGGTTTCATACGGCAAGCTTATGATCGCTACAGGTGGATCTCCGGTTAAGCCGAATCTGCCTGGCATTGATGGGCCTGGTGTTCATAACTTCACCACAGTTGCCCACGCAGAAGCTCTCAGGGAGCTTGTGGATAAGGTCAAGAAGGTTGTTGTTATTGGTGCCGGGTTAATCGCACTCAAGGCTGCTGAAGGTTTTGCAGAAAAGGGTGTCGATGTCACAATTGTAGTTCGGTCTCGTATTATGCGGACATATTTTGATGAAACCGCAGGAGAGTTGATAGTCGATCATCTCCAGAAGAATGGCATTAATTTCATGCAGGGCACAGGCACCAAAGAGATCGTTCGATACACCGATGGCACAATCAAAGGCGTTGAAACCGATCAAGGCCTTGTTGAAGCCGACGTGGTTATCGTTGCTGCTGGTGTTCGTCCGAACATGGGATTGGCCGCACAAGCTGGGTTGACCACGAATCAGGGTATTCGCGTTAATGATTACCTTGCTACAAGCGATGATGATATTTTTGCAGCAGGTGATGTGGCCGAAGCCAAGGATCTGTTGACAGGTGAGTACACTGTTCGTCCAATCTGGCCCAATGCCTACACCCAAGGGCGTTATGCAGGGTTGAACATGGCGGGGGCAGACAAGCCTTATACCGGCGGTATGTCTATGAACTCAATTACATACTATGGTCTTGCGACTATTTCCGTCGGCGAGACCAATCTTTCCGATGAGACCGGTTATGAAACAACTATCCATCTGGACAGGGAAAACAGCATCTATCGCAAGCTCATCTTCAAGGGTGATGTTTTGGCAGGATGTATTTTGATCGGAGAAATTGATGCTGCCGGTTTTTACACCAGTTTCATCAAAAATGGATTCAAGTTGGATGAAGCGGCCAAGAAGCAGCTTATGGAAGGAGACCCGTCTCCGGCTTTGTGGCCCGACGAATTCATTGAAACCATGCACAACACTCCTTAGTCTGGAGTTGTCTCAGAGAATATAAAGGGGCCGCACATATGTGCGGCCCCTTTATTATTATTTTGTTTTGTGCGTGAAGACGCCGTCCCAGTCTTCGCCTGGAGATTCCTCTTGTAAGTGTTCACATCGTTCGATGTATAAGTCGTACAACAAAGGCTCTTTGTCCATTGCCTTGAGTTTCTTGAACACTTCTTTTGCATCATTGAAACGCATGCTCAAGTAAAGGTCGTGTGCCTTTTCGTAGAGGCTAAGTTCTTCCTCTCGCAGTTTTGCCTGTTCAAGGGGGTATGCCGTGTAGATGGTTACCGGCTCCACCTTTCCCTTGACTCGAACGCTGTCGAGGATGCGGAAATAGTAACGATCTCCACATGCATCGACGATCGTTTGGCTGACAATGAGTTTTTGGCCGTAGAATTTGGTTAGGCTTTCAAGTCGAGAGGCAAGGTTTACGTTGTCGCCGATCAGGGTGTAGTCGAAAAGGTCGGCAGATCCCATGTTGCCAACACGGACAAGACCGGAATGGATGCCGATGCCAACTGCAATGGTAAAACCGAATTTTTCAATGAAAATTTCATTGAGTTCTTCGAGTTTGACCTGTTGGGCCAGAGCAGCTTGCAGCGATTTTTCCTGATGGTTTTCAATATCGAGTGGGGCGTTCCAAAAAGCCATGACCGCATCACCGATGAACTTATCCAGCGTACCTTCATATTCTGTGATGAGTTTGGTTATCGGGGTTAGATAGTCGTGCAGTAAATCGGTCACCTGGGTTGGTGTGAGTTTTTCTGACAATGACGTAAAGCTGCGGACATCAGAGAACTGGATAGTGATATCTTTTTCCTGGCCTTCAAGTGACAGCGAATCTGGGTCATCCATGATTTGTGAGATGACTGAGGGGGCTAAATAGTGTGCAAATGCGCCATGGATGAATTTTTTGGCATGTTCCTCGCGCCAGAATTTGATGACCGTCAGCAGAATAAACGTCAAAGCAAGGTTGAGGAATGAATATAAAGGAGAGATGTAAAATCTTTCTTCGACATACATGTGCACTGATCCATATCCAATGCCAAAGCCCATTCCCAGCAGAGGGAGGATAAGCCATGCTGCTTTAGCCCACATTAGAAGTAGAGTGGTGACCAAGCCTGCGCCGATCATTACTATAAGCTCAAGGCCTTTTGCCCAGTCAGGAATTTTAAGAAATTCCTTGGAGAGGATGTTGTCTATTATCGTGGCATGCGCCTCAACTCCTGGATAACTTGGGTCTAGTGGTGTGGCTCGAATATCTTTGAGTCCAGATGCGGAGGTGCCGATAAAGGCTATCTTGCCGTTAAGCTTACCCGCTGGAAGTTTTTTGTTTAAAACATCGGCTGCACTGATATATTCGAATGTCTTCATCGGGCCACGGTAGTTGATGAGCATTCGACCTTTTTCATCAGTAGGTATGACTGTCTTTCCGAATCGAATGGATTCAACTCCGAGTGTCGACATCTTTAAAACCATTGATTTGATGCCTGTGGCTTGCATGAGAGCAGCCATAGCCAAGCTCGGGTAGAATTTCCCATTCCAGCTATAAAGCAGGGGGACTCGCCGATAGACACTATCGGGGTCTGACGCAATTGTGATGAAGCCGGTCCGTTGAGCCGCCATGGCCAGGATTGGAAGTGGGCAAATGGCTCCTTCCGCTTTGTACAGTACATCATGAGGTGAGGGGGCTCCAGGAGGAGCTAGAACCGCCACTTTCGCCGGTTTGATGAAACAATTAGTAGTGCTTTGGATAACACCATCTGCAGACCTCAGGGCTTTTTCCATAAAATCGAAACCAAGAACAAAGGGACCTGTTTTGATGTTGTGAGCAAGGAGTTTGTCGTTGTCTGCAAGTGACTGAGGGAGTCCCTTAATCTCGATATCTATGTTCATTTCTTTTTTTAATTGTTCTTTGAGAACAACCGGGGATGTTCTGTCTGGTTCGGCAAAGATGATATCAGTCGCGACTGAAGCTGCGCCATAAGCCTGCAGGTATTTAAGTAGCATTGCGACTCTGTATCTCGGCCAGGGAAACTGTCCCATTTCGGCAAGACTTTTCTCGTCCAAATCAATAATTATGGGAACACTGGTGGCATTAGATGTGTGGTATTTATCTAGATATAGATCGTATATTTTGTAATCTAGAAAGCGCAAAAAAGCTGGCTGAGTGCTGAACAGGCCAACCATAAGTAAAGAAGCTGCAATTCCGACTGCGAGCAGGATGATCTGATCTTTCTTAAAAATCTTTTTGAATAGGGCTGCCATGCTTCGTGTCCTGTTGATGTAGATTACAGTATTAAAGTTAACTATAATGAACCAATATCTCTAGCAAAATCATCATTTTTGGTTGATTTTTTTGGAAGATTTACATATATTGTCTCTGATTAAATTAAACAAATAGTCTAATAGGTTGAAATTGTTGTTGATGGCTGAGCGCAACAATTGCTTTATATATACACACGGGAGTGCGTTTTGAAAAGGTTGCTGAATAGATTTATCCTGATCCTTGTAGCTACGCTTTTCTTGTTGGCGTTTGGTGCAGTTGCTGGGGCAGAGGAAAGCCGGAGCCTTGATTTGGGGGTCTTGCTTGAAGATCTTGTCAATACGCATGATCGGGTCAAGTCGTCTGAAGCTCAGTTGCAGTCTGTTGAACATCAATATGAAAGTGCTAAAGGCGGATGGTATCCCCAATTAGACGCTACGGCTGAAGGTGGACGAGAGGCAGTAAGCAAGCCCAGAGAAAGTGAAACTCATATGACTCGCAACGAGCAGACTCTTTCAGCAACACAGCTCGTTTATGATTTTGGCGGTGTTTCCGGGTCCATTGATTCTGCAGAAGGAACCGTTAATCAGTATCAAGCTCTTTTGTCCCAAACCAAGCAGGAAATCGTTGCGCTGGGAATTACATCTTATCTGCAAGTTATTCGATCAAGGGAACTTCTCAAGTACGCTCGTCGTTCAGAAGATAGTATGCAGGAACTTTCCGGCATGCAGGAAGTACTCGTAGAGCGTGGAGCTGGGTATTCCTACGAGGAGCTTCAGGTAAAAGGCCAACTTGCAGGGGCTCAGTCCTATCGGGTTACCCAAGAGCGTCAGTTGAGAATCTCTGTCAACAATTTCAAAGCTGTTTTTGGCTTTTATCCAACTCCTGAAGAAATTGAGAAACTGGCAACTGTCGCGGTACCACGCAAGCATTTGCCAAACACTGCTGAAGAAGCTGTAGCCGTAGCCTACGATAGTAATCCTCTTTTGATCGAAACCAAGTCTACCATCGAAAGCCTTCAAGGTGATCTTAGGAATCAGGAATCCAACTACCTTCCAAGGTTCGATGCAGTTCTCGAAGCTGAGCGCAAGGAAAATGATCAGGCCAGTGCCGGCGTCAGAACAGAAAATCGTGCTACCCTTCAACTCTCCTACAATCTGTTTTCCGGTTTTCAGGATACGGAAAATGTTCGGTCGGTTAAATCCGAAATAACCAGTTCCCGGCGGACACTCCTTGATCGGCGTCGTACAGTTGAAGAAAGTGTACAAAATGCCTGGCTTGAGTTGACAACTTTGCGTTTGAACTCTGAACTTTATGAGAATCAGGCCAATATCACCTGGGAATTCCTTGGCCTTGTCAAAAAGAAAAAGGCTACCGGCGAAGAAGTTCGCCTTCTTGATATCCTGGTTGGTGAAAGAGACTACATTTCTGCCATTAGTGCTAAGGTTGCAACTGACATCGATATCATTATCGCAGGGTATACATTACTCTACGAAATGGGCCTTATAACTAAAGACATCACTGACATTTAGCCCGATGCGACCTCTTTGAGGTCTCTGATTAAATTGTAACGTAAGGGGCTGGTATGAACGAGCTTTTGAGACGGCTGTTCCATTCCAAGCACCTTGCTGGCGAAATTATTGTCGCCTCTTTCTTTGTGAACATTCTGTTCCTTGCATCCCCGATTTTTGTCATCCAGATTTTAAGCCGATATATTGGTTATGGTTTTGATGGTACTTTGTACACTCTTACTGCAGGCATGCTGATAGCGCTGGCTTTAGGGGTTGGATTCAGTGTTATCCGTACACGCATGTGTGCCGCCATAAGCTCAGAACCCGACCACAAACTCCAGGCAGCAGTACTTGAGTCTCTCTCGCAGGTTAAAGCATCTGCTCTTGAACGAATACCTCAGGCGAAAATTCAGGAAGTCATGGCTGCTCCTCAAGTTGTTCAGTCAGCCTATGAGGCGTCGAAGGTCGCTTCATTTCTGGATATGCCGTTTTTCATACTGTTTATTCTAGCCATCTTCATGCTCAGTCCCACTCTTGCCATTATTACATTATTTGCAGTTGGTTCCACTGTCATCCTTGGTAAAATGAACATGAATCGTGCTCGTAAATCTGATCATGTGTTCCGTGAAGAGATGGTCAGGCATCGTGGGGGAGTCAATTCAGCCATTCAGGGCGCAGAGACTGTCCGTGCTTTTCATGGTGGTGGTTTTCTCCGCAAACTATGGGATGAACAAGTTACCAAGGTCATGGATCTCAGAGACAACATTGTTCAGCAGAAAAGTTGGTCTCTTTCTGTGATGCAGGGACTTAATTCCCTTTTGAAAGTGGCGGTTTATGCAGTAGGTGCCAAGCAAGTCGTTATGGGCGATTTGACTGTTGGTGCTCTGATTGGTGCAAGTATCCTTTCGGCAAAAGCTCTACAAATCTCAAGTAGTTTCATGCAGTCAGTATTGCTTATTGGTAAAGCGGAAGACGCCATGCGCATGATTAATGAATTTGTCGGCTTACCCAGGGAATCAGCTAGTGGAACGGCCATGAAGAAGTTCTCTGGGCGTCTGGAGTTCAAGGACGTTGCCATAGCCTTTCCTGGTGCTACGGGACCGCTTTTCGAGTCTCTCTCATATGTAGTCGAGCCTGGTAGCGTCGTTGGAGTGGTTGGTTCTAATGGGGCCGGAAAAACCACTTTGTGCAAACTCGTTGTTGGTTTACTTGATCCTGGTAGGGGGCAAATCCTAGCCGATGGCGTTGATTTACGACAGCTTGCCCCGGAATGGTGGCGTAAACAAGTTATGTATCTGCCACAGGAACCTACTTTTCTGAATGGAACATATAGAGAAAATGTAACCTTGCTAAATCCGGATATTGAAGAGGCAAGACTTAATGAAATAGTCCGTGTAGCCGATTTGAGGCGTTTTCTTGATAGTAGTGCTACGGGTATGGATACGCCTATTACGGATGGAGGAAGAAGCTTATCCTTAGGTATCCGCAAACGGCTTGCCTTGGCCAGGGGCATGGTCGGACAAGGTAAAATTGCAGTATTTGACGAGCCCACGGAAGGACTTGATGTCGAAGGTTGCGAATCAATTTTTCAGATAATGAATTTGTTGGCTAAGCAGGGAGTAACCTTGCTTATTGTCTCTAGGGATCCCAATGTAGTCAAAGGGTTCAGTGCGATTGTTGATCTCAACGTTAAACCGGTTCCCAAAATCGGTATTGTGCAGAAGAAAACCCAAGCTCCTGACCCTGATGCGGTCTTGAAATCATAGGTGATCTGATGGAAGAGCAGGACAATCGTTACGGTGTCGACAAGACGACCAAGGTCTTTTTCTACCTCTGTGCAGGATTTTGCATCAGTTTCTTCATATGGGCAGCAGTAAGTCCCCTTGATATTGTCAGTGACGCCATCGGCGAAGTTATTCCAAGCAGTCGGGTTAAGCGCATTCAGCATCTTGAGGGCGGAATTGTTCTTAAAATCAATGTGCGAGAAGGAGATACTGTCGAAGTTGGACAGCCTTTAGTCGAATTGGAAGCAACGGCCAGTGATTCGACAGTTGAAGAGTTGAGTGTGCGTACCACCTCTCTTCAAACGGAGATTTTACGTCTTGAAGCTGAGTCCCAGTGGTTTGATGACCCAAAATCTGAAACGAAAATTGCTGTTGAAACAGACCCTAAAGATGCATCAAAACCCAAGGCGGATGATGCTGAGCAAAAGGCTCCTGTTACTTTGTATGTTGATCCTTACTCTATAAAGTTGTCCTTTCCGGCAGCTATCTTGAAAGAATCCCCTGATTTGGCGTCACAAGCTCTTGAATTGTATGAAGCTCGTCGTGACAGGCTAGTGAACGACCTCAATGCTCAGCGTGAAAAGATCAAGCAGCGGGATCAGGATATTGCAGAAATTTCTGCACGAATACGAAATCAGCGAAAGAATCTTACTTATGTTCGTGAGCAAATAAATATTAGTGAAGATCTTCTTAAAGATAAGCTCACATCTCGGTATAAGCACCTTGGATTCTTGAAAGAAGAGTCGACACTTGTCAGCAAGATTGAAGAAGACAGGGCAGCTTTAGCTCGTTCCAAATCCATGCTTGCTGGTGCCAATGAACAGCTAGATCAAATCCACAATACATTCCATGAAGAAGTACAAGAGTCTTTACGCAAATCAAGAAGAGAATTGCTTGAATTTTCACAACGACTCAGAAAAATGACAGACAGTCTGAGCCGGACTGTTATCAGATCGCCATCCACTGGTATCGTTAAATCCATTTATATTATGGGTGAAGGCGAGGTTGTTCAGCCAGGTATGACTATCCTTGATATCGTTCCAGCCGGTGACAAACTGGTCGTTGAAGCTCATCTTGCCCTTGGCGACATCGGCTATGTGCAAACCGGCCAACCTGCAACGGTTAAGCTTGCGACAGGTGATGCGAGAATGTTCGGTAGCCTTGATGGAACCGTTAAGCACATTAGTCCTGATGCCATCACAAAGCCGGAAGAAGGGACATTCTACAGGGTATTGGTTGAAACTGAGAGTGACAGGTTCGAGAGAGATGGTCGTCGCTATCAACTGTACCCCGGAATGAGGGTCCTTGTCGGGATCAAAACAGGTGAGCGCACAGTCATGGAATATTTGCTTTACCCGTATTTTGACAAATTATATCAAGGCCTTCGAGAACGTTGATTCTTGTCCATTCAATTTGTTGATTAGATGTTTTTATAAATCATCATACAGCCCAAGATAAATACGATAATAAAAGCAAGCTTTTTGTATCCATGATCTGAGAGCTTTTTATAAGCAATTGACCCAAGAAGAATACCAACGATCAATGCTGGTATCGAAATCAGAAACAGCTTCAATACTTCCTGTGTAATCAATCCAGTATAAGCATGTGTAATTGATACCATTGCTCCGGAGATGGCAAAATAAAAAGCCAGTGTCGCCTTTGCTTGGTCTTTGGTCCATGGTTGGAGTGATGAGTATACTATGACGGGCGGCCCGCCTGCTCCAATGCTGCCAGCGAGAACGCCTGATACAAAACCTGCCAAAATAGTAGAAGGTATGCCAAGCTGTTTAGCTGTCGGTTTGGCAAGCAATTGGTAGGAAGTAAAAGCGACCATGATAATACCAACGATGATCGCGAGCATTTCTGCAGGAATATGCTTAAGGGTGTAAACTCCTAATGGGATGCCGGGAATAGTGGCTGCCATGAGTCCATAAATGCTCTTCAAATTGATTGAGCTTCGCAATTGGACGCTCAGCGTCATGCTAATGCACAGGGCAAGTAAGATCACAAGAGGGATGATGGTCTTGATGCCTATGAAGAGGCCGAGTAAGGGAAGGGCGATGAGAACAAATCCAAAGCCTGTTAATCCCTGGAGAAAACCGGCTACGACGACGATGGTGGTAAGGGCAATTGTTTCAAGCATTGGCGAGGCTTACTTCAATTTATTTCTGCTGCCAATCTCTCTTTTGAATGAGGAACTGTTTAAACAAGAAAAAAGTGTTGCCACCAAAAAGCTACAAAGTGTATAAGTGAACTTCAAATAGAGTCTGTAGTCAGTTTGTTTTCATTATTTTCAGGAGGTTAACTATGGGTGTTGTAATCGATCCAGATGAATGCATTGGTTGTGAATCCTGTGTGGAAATCTGTCCGGATGTCTTCGAGATGGATGCTGATGGAGAAAAAGCCATTGTAATTAAAGAAGATGCGACTTCCGATTGTGTTGACGAGTCCATTGAAACTTGTCCAAATGAGGCTATTTCCAAAGAATAGTTTCAGATGTCTTTGATAACAAAACGGCCGCATTTCGATGCGGCCGTTTTGTTTTTCAGGCATAATTATATACTAGGCTTTCTCTCTTTGATGTGTTTGGCATAAGCTGTATCCTGTTTCACAATATGTGTTCCCCACCAATTGGCAATGTATTCACTCATATCAAGCAGGAAGCTTTTCATTTCATCTTCAACAGGTGCATCTTCTTTCATCTTGAGCAATAGAGCTTTGAATTCATTCTCGAAAGCCATCATTTTTTGCAGGTAAGAATTATGGAACCCTGTGTGCTTCAAGTATCCAGGAAAACTGAATTTCAACATCAATTCTTCTTCGGTTTTGAAGTGAAGAAATGCATATGCCCGCATAGCTCCGAGTGTTTTAATTGTTTGCTGTATTCCTTTGTCGTTGGTCGGGGCTCGTTCGGCAAGTTGAACAAGTTCTCCGCAGAAATCAAAAAAACGTTGATGCTGCTCGTCGATCGTGTCCAGATCAAGTAGATATTCCTGCTTCCAGAGATTAATCATGAGTGGCTCCATCTGTGATTTCAGTTCATATTTATGATATCAGAATTTTCACAGTATATTCAAGTGTTGGGTCTTTGTATTTCCTGATAATGATTAAAGTGCTGGTCTTCAATAGTTTTAACAGATTATAGTCTTAAGAAATAATCTAAGTCGATGTATTGTGAATCTCATAAATATAAAAATACTTTGGCGCTCTTGGGGGATCACTCTGGTTCTTCTTGGTGGCGCCGCGTTGTCCATCCTGGGTTTTCTTGACCTGCAGAAAGATGAAGATGAAAATGTCTGTTCCACATTTACACGCGAAATGGATAATCGCTACGAGTCACTGGATCGAGAGTTGTATCTCCACACAGAGTTTTTATTGGGTCTTAAGGGACTCTTTGATGCTTCTGATCATGTTTCACGTCTTGAGCTATACAAGGCCAAGGATGATGGTCGCAACCGAGTTGTTGCGTTAGAACCTGGAGAATAAGGATTTAACCCCTGATTGGGGAATTATAGATTTTTCCTGTCGGTCTATCGAGTAGCTTGTTGTGTCTTTGCAAAAACAGAGCGTAACTCTTCCACACGCTTACGGTTGGCATTCAAGTCAGAATATCCGATTCGTGATGCTGAACGTATCTGGATGAGTCCATTTTTCTCGTCATAGTCACATTCCAAATCATCGATGAAACGCATGACATTGCTTGTGAATTCAGCACGAAGGTATGGCCCTTCTTCTTCCACTACCTTGCCTCCGAATAATGATTCTATAGAGTTCCTCAAATCCACCATGACTTTATCTTCACTACCATGTGCAACGATGGGATTTATCTTGTGTTCTTCATCGCTTGCTTGAGTAGACACACAGTTCGGTGAATCAGGGCATGGAGCAAAAAGACCGTCACTCATCCCGAGATTGTCAGGAGTTTTGGACGAGCAAGCTGTCAGGAAAAGCAAGGCAAACGCCACGATAAGTATGAGAGAAATGGTAATATATTTCATGCGTTCCAATCTATTGTAAAAGAAGGTTTGGATGCAAGCCTTTTGACAAAGATTGAAAGCGTCGTCAGCGAGGGCGTGTTGCCAGAACGACTCCTGTAAAAATCAGGACGAAACCGATGGCGTGGGACGTAGTGATAGGTTGCCCCAAAAGAAAGAAGGCACCGATGCCACTGAAGACCGGCATGAAATATTGGAAAAGGGAGCATGTACCAGGTCCAATAAGCATTACAGCTGAATTCCAAAGAAAAAAGGCTGCCAGTGATGCACCGAGGCCAATATAGAATGTCGCTCCGATGATGGCTGGTGTCATTGTCCATGCGGGGTAGAACTGTTGTTCGAATAATGCGGCAGGAATCAATGGGATGGTGCCGGTGAGAAAGACGGTTCCGAGATACGAGAACTGGCTGACTCCCTCAGGCTTCTTCTTAACGAGAATACTGTATATCGCCCAGAGAAGCCCGGCCAAAAGCATCCAGAGATCTCCGACGCGAAAGGTCATGTTGAGCAGGATGTCCAAATTGCCACGCGATGCGATGGTCAGCATGCCGGTTATGGCAACGACCAGGCCAACAGAACGGAAAAGGCTGATAGCTTCGCCAAGGAAGATGCGGGAAAGGATGACCACAAAAATGGGCGTAGTGGTGGCAAACAGCGCCATGTTGACTGTATCGGTCGTTCGAGCGCTGACGTAGACAAGAGTGTTGAACATCGTGACGCCTGCAATCGCGGCTACGATGAGAACCTTCAGATTGCTGAGAATAGCGTCCTTGTCTCGTCGCATGTGCTTGGCGGCAAATGGAAGAAATACGATTGTTGCGGTTGTCCAACGTAGCGCAGCCAGTGTGATGGGCGGCAATGCGTCAACAAACCCACTGGCGATAACAAAGTTTCCTGACCAGATGCTGACTGCCAGTAAGGCGTATAGAAATCCAAATGATTTGCGCTGTTGCATAATAACCCGGATAAGAAAATTAGAGGTAGCCGTACCTGCCGACATTGCACCAGCCGACGAAGTCATACATTCCATAAAAATCTGTAGCTTCAGATTTGCCCATGCCTTTTAATGTCTCGCCGATCTCTTCTTCGAAGATGGAGCCGATCACAATTGTGCTAGTATATGTTTTCACTTCTTCAAGTGGAATCTTTTCGCAACCAAACATATTGCCACGTTCGGTTGTAAATGAATCAGTGAACTGCACTTTTGCATCAATTCCCCATACATCGCGGATGCAGTCCAGTACGTGTTTGGCGGTTGCGCCTGCTCCATAGATCAGGAACTCTTTCATATCCTTCTGGCCAGCACTCAGAGAATCCCAAGCGCCACGGTATGTATCTGGTACACGTTTTGGTTTGTATATTGGAAAGAGGACACCATCATGCTCCTTACGGAAAGCCTTGATAGTCGAATCGGTGCCAATGAGCGAATAAATAGGTTCAGTCACAAAGCTGTCCACAGCATGTTCAACAGCCAGCATCTCTGACAATCCAAAGGAATTGTCATTGCCTGTATAATCGTGAAAAGCGAGGATGCCGCCAACATTAAGATGTTGGTTCCAGGCAAGAATATCCAGGGCAACGCCAGATTGTTCCCCATTAGCTTCTATGTGCGGGAAGTCATGGCAACCGTCGATGAACAGAAAATCCAGCTTTTCGCGTTCCCATGTTATTCCGGTCATTACACTCGAACCCTTAATAGCCATTGTATTGGAATGGCAGAGTTCATCCTGCGCTTTGCGATAGAATCTCTTGGTGGGGAAGATATCCATTGAATAGAAGTTCCCACCATGCACAGCAACGTGATCCATAAAAATTCTGGTACTGCCTTCCCCTTCGAAGTAACCAATTTCAGCAACTGAACCGCGAATCTCAAACTGTTCGAGGAGTTCTTTCAAATAATGCATGCGGTTGTTCTGATTTGGATGAAGATTCGTCATGTCTAGACTCATATGGGAGTCGTTAGCTTTGTACAAGTGTGTTTTCATCAAACAATCACTTTACTCGATAGTTGGTTCTTATTACTATACGTATAAGGAATATCTAGATGCACTCAGAAAACAACAAATCAAGTAAGACTTGGACATACGCTATCCTTGAAAGCAGCGACTACATCCAGTTCCTAATCCAGGGTGAGTTCAGCGTCCTCAACGACATTGTTGAATGTTCTGAAGCTGCAATAATGTCAGCGATGAATAGGGGCTATAAGAAAATACTGGTAGATAAAAGGATCGTCCCGGCGAACTTGGGAATGGCTGGCGCGGAGGCGTTGGAAAACCGTTTCAGAAATTCGTTTGTACAAGGTTTAGATCTGCACATCGCAGCAATCACATCCCCAGCGAATCATATCACCTGCAAAGGCATTGAAAAGCTTCTACAGAGCGTATCAATCGACTATCGCGCATTTGAAGATGAAAACGAGGCGAAAGACTGGCTGCTTTTACTTGAGAACAAGTAATTCAGTCAAAGCCAAATCCCAATATTTCAATCAAAAGGGGTTACAGCGTAAAACTGTAACCCCTTTTGATTGCATGACGGAGAGGGTGGGATACTCGTTTTTAATATGTCCTCCCTGTACATTGATTTGACTCAACGGTCTGTGATCTAGAGATAAATACTTCTATTTATGGTTTGTTTTGGAGGTTTTAAAATTGCCTAAAATGCCCCTTTAATGTCCCATTTTTCAAAAAGTGAACAAAATGAGGCATGATTCCACACCGTGTAGGGAGATTGCCCCGCCTACTTAAGCCACGCTCTCCCGGAATTTTCAGGATGGTTATTTTATATGTTGGATGATATCGTCTTGTTATCTTTTCTGCATAACAGAATATATGAAACATCATTCCATTTAATGCCTAGAGTCTTCTCAGGTGAGATTATGGGGTCAAAGCACGATGGCTGAATGTAGCGAACACAAATATAGCAATGACCGCAGGCTGAACAAGCTTTTACAGGGCATTGTTGATGCCGTTACTTCGTTTTCCGCGGGATCATCTCTCGATTGCGACGGTCTGACAGATTCCCTGCTTGCTGAGGTCGGCAAATACGGCACCTATCAAGCCGAACGAATGGCACGGCTGGCTCGTATAGGGTTGGCTCTGTCCGGCGAGGAAAACCTTGATCGCCTGTTCGAAATGATCATCCGCGAAGCACGTGAAATCACCTATGCGGATGCCGGGACCCTGTACCTTGTCGATGACGCCGAACGTCATCTTAATTTCATGGTCCTCCAAAACGACACCATGAACACGAGCATGGGGGGCACCTCCGGGGTGGAAATCTCCTTGCCCCCGGTCCCCCTGTATACGCAAGAAGGCAACCCCAACCACGCCAATGTTTCTTCCCATGTCGCTCTAAGTGGAAATATCGTCAACATCCCGGATGTGTATGAAGCGGAAGGATTCGATTTCACAGGACCCCGCAAATATGACGAAGCCACGGGCTATCGGTCCACCTCCATGCTGGTCATCCCCATGAAGAATCATGAGGGGGACATCATCGGAGTGGTTCAATTGCTCAATGCGACCATTCCTGACTCCGGAAAGGTGGTCGAGTTTGCCAGCGACAAGGTGGAGATGGTGCACTCTCTTGCCTCCCAGGCCGCGGTCGCCCTGACCAACGCCCGTCTGATCAATGACTTGAAAGACCTGTTGTATTCTTTCGTCCGAAGCATCGCCTCGGCCATTGATGACAAGTCTCCGTATACCGCCGGCCACATCAATCGCGTGGTGGACCTGACGATGATGATAGCCGAAGCGGTGAACGCCTCGGAAGATGAGGACTATGGTTCGATCCGCTTGGACGAACACGAACTTGAAGAACTCAAACTCGCGGCCTGGATGCACGATGTAGGCAAAATCACCACCCCGGAATACGTAGTGGATAAGGCCAACAAGTTGGAAACTATTTATGATCGTATTGAGCTGGTCAAAACGCGTTTTTCCCTGATCGAACTGACCTTGGTAGCCAATTACTTCAGGAGCCGCATATCGCTACTGGAAGACGGCGCGGATACGGCCCAACTCGCCAGCATGGATGAGCAATATGAGCAAGCCAAGGACCAACTCAAGGAAGACCTTGATTTTGTCATCTCCTGCAATTCGCCGGGCGAATTTATGAGCGACGAGCGTATCGAGCAGCTCGAGTCCATCGGGGAAAAGACGTTTATGCAAGACGGCGAGAAAATTCCGTACCTTACCGAGGACGAAATCCTCAATCTCAGTATCCGCAAAGGCTCGCTAACGGACGACGAACGCAAGGCCATTGAACATCACGCGGAAGTCACCGGCACGATGCTCAGCTCCTTACCGTTTCCAAAGCGCCTGGCCAAAGTGCCGGAATATGCGGCCTCACACCACGAAAAGCTGGACGGAACCGGCTATCCTCACGGGCGCACCGCTGAAGACTTGCCGCTTCAGACCCGCATCCTGGCCATTGCCGACATCTTTGAAGCCCTGACGGCCAAGGACCGTCCCTACAAGAAGCCCATGAAGCTCTCCATGGCTCTCAAGATCCTCGGATTTATGGAAAAGGACAATCACCTCGACGCGAATCTGCTGAATCTGTTCCGAACAAATCGCATCTTCCAAACCTATGCGGATCGAGAACTGGATCCTTCGCAGATTGATGAAATTGAATAGCCTGGATCTAGGGTAGCCACAGCATCAATTCCTCCGAAACAGCTAGGAGGGGCGGTTGATATGGAGCAGGTCGTATTCTGCGAAAACTACACTCTCACTTATCTGCCGAAGTTCTGGATTTCCAAGATCCTCGACCTCAAGAAATCCCGCTCTGATTTGATGTTACTTTCGAATTCATCCGAGACCATCCCGCGCACTTGTTTTGTGCCGTATCGGTTACACGTGAGGATACCCCACCCACCCCAATCGTGGTCCTTGCACTGCTCGTATAGTTCGTGCGGCATGAGGTAGAAACGTTTATTGCCCATGCCTTTGCCGTTGTTCCGGTGCGATTTCTTTTTGTCGGCGAGCAAGTCGCTCTTTGAAATCTTTACTTCCACTACAATACTTTCGTGAGCGGTAAATCCAATAGCATCTGGTATTTCGGAAAGCTGGCGGCTCCCACGCTCCCCAAAAGCTGGGTTGCATTGTTTCGCATGGCCGAGCCAGTAGACGGCTTTTTTGACAAGCTCTTTATGAGTAAATTTCTTAGGTTTCATTATGATCTTCCTTGGCAAGAGAATGCGTTGGTCGAATAGTTCCTGTCAACATGAATAGCGACGCATTCTCTTGCCGATGAGATTCTTGCTGGGTTTTATGAAATCAAGGAAACGATCAAGTTCGCTAGAAACGGTTCTGTGCTTAATGGTGAAGATGAAAATAGCCCGCGACCTGAGATTGTTCATTTCAGAACATCAGATGAAGGGTGTTGGGGTAAGGCGTAATGTGTTTTGTTTCTTGGAAGTAATTCCTTTGTTTTGAGCCAATCATTATTTCTGCCTTTATTTATTACTGCAAAGAATGTAAATTTATTAAGAGTCATATCTTTCGTCTGGAGACATTATGAAAAAATTATCCTTACTTGCTGTGATCTGTCTTGCGCTCTTTGCAGGCTGTAAAGGCGTTCAATATAGCGACCAACCCATTGCGCAAACCATTGATACTTACTCCGAGTCACGGACTATCACACGAGTAATTGCAGCAGCGGATGAATGGCGAAATTCTGGTGTAACAGTAGAAGAAGGCAAGACGTATATCTTACTTGCAAAAGGAACCTGGCATGTTGGCGGCGCCTGCGGAAAAACCTCAGCAAACGGCGTAGGAACTCACAATGCTTTTTGTTGGGATATAGGAAATCCTCTCTCAACGCATGAGGGGGGGGCTCTTATAGCCAAAATTGGAGACGATGGTAATTTGTTCGCAGTTGGCGAGGAGTTGGAATTGAAGGCTCATGAAACTGGCGTTTTGTACTTCTCCAGCAATGATCCCCTCGGTTATCGTGGTGACAATAGCGGGCATATAGACGTAACCATCAAAGAAGCCCGTCCTCGCATGGCAGCACCCCAAAGCAGTCTGCCAGTTGCTGAACTACCGCAGGAAACTGTCATCTCTCCGCTGACAGAGGCGGTCAGTGGCCGCAGAACCGCGCTGGTTATCGGCAACTCGGCCTATGCTGTCGGGCCGTTGAAAAACCCGGTCAATGATGCCACGGCCATTGCACAAAGTCTGGCTGATACCGGATTTGAAGTAATCCTGCTGACCAATGCGAGCCTGCGCAGCATGGAAGAAGGCGTCGACAAATTTCATGCTCGATTAAAACAGGGTGGTGCTGGACTATTCTACTATGCGGGACACGGATTACAGGTCAAAGGTCGGAATTATCTCGTCCCTTCGGACGCCAATCTAAAAACCGAATCCGATGTCAAATTCAAGTGTCTTGACGCCGGAATCATCCTTGGGCGGATGGAAGATGCTGGCAATGAGTTGAATATCGTCATCCTCGACGCATGCCGCAATAACCCCTTTGCCCGCTCCTTCCGCTCAAGCGAACGAGGCCTGGCCCGAATGGATGCCCCCATGGGGTCGTTTATCGCCTACGCAACATCGCCCGGTTCAGTAGCCGCAGATGGCTCCGGCTCACACGGTATCTACACAAAGCACCTGTTAGCAAACATGAAAAGACCGGGCTTAGATTTGTCCTATCTTTTCATGACAGTACGCAAAGGTGTGGTCGATGAAACTCAACGTAAACAAGTCCCGTGGGAATCTTCTTCACTGACAGGACTCTTCTACTTCGTCCCGCCAAGCGACGTAACTCAATAAACTTGTCCACCTTGCGATGATTACGGGGACACCTTACTAATTATCAATCTACAATTAATAGAAAAGCCCCAAGTCATGTGACTTAGGGCTTTTTGAATTCATGGCGGAAAGGGTAAGGGAATGCGACACTCTCGGGCAGATCGTCTCGATCCCGCATCGCACATCCATCACTATCCTGGTATGATAAGGTCTTGTCGTTGTGTCGCTGTCGCTTGAAGCGGTTGATGTGATTTGGTGATGGTCCGAAAATGGTTCGACTTTGTCAAGCATCTGTGAGGTTAACCCGTCTATCAGATTCGTTATGGACGATAGCGAAGTAGGGGGGCAATATGTACCCGCAAAGGGCGCAATTTTCCGAGGTGTTGCTCCCACTAGACTCTGAACCTAGCGTGTTTATAACTTCCACCACTTCAGCACACACAGGAATGGTCAGAAAGCATACAAGTTTCCCCAGACGTATGCACGAATAGACCGGTAGGTAAGTTCGCTTATCTATCATTCATCTCCACAAACATTCCGCAGCCGTTTGAATACAGTCCCGATTTGTCGTATACCAATATTGGTGTAATTTTATTACAACGAGAATGAAACTTTTCGCATAATGGGATCATCTAATTAACAGGAATGCTCAACATTGAAACAAAAACATCGGGGGAAGCCATGGGCAACGATGAAAAATTGTACCAACTGATAATGAATGACCAGGCCATGCAGGCCGAGATCATTCGTTTAACGGACACAACAGCCCGTGTTGAGACGATCGTCCGATTCGGAATGGAGAGCGGTTTGCCTGTCCGCCACGAAGAGGTTCGAAAGATATTGCAGCATCCCCCGACCAGCGATGAATTGTCCGACGCCGACCTTGAACAGGTGGTAGGCGGTAAGCCTTTGACCCGATTTCCTTTGACCCAATTTGACGACTCCTTCAGTGGAACTCTCTTTGACGACAACGTGAATGGTATGGAAGGAGATGACACCCTGGATGGCGGTGCAGGCAACGATAGACTGCTCGGCGGCGAGGGACACGATAGTTTGAGCGGAGGGGATGGCAACGACTCTTTGGCGGGCGGGGATGGCAACGACACCCTGGATGGCGGTGCGGGCAACGATAGAGTGGTCGGCGGCGATGGAAATGACTCTTTGAGTGGAGGCGGCGGGAGTGACTTCATGTATGGTGACGCAGGCCACGACACTATGCATGGCGAAGGCGGTGACGACTATATTATGCAGGGAGGGGACGGTAACGACGTCATCTTTGGCGAGGGCGGCAACGACGGCTTGGATGGCGGCACGGGCTACGACTTCTTGTCGGGCGGTATCGGAAACGATACCATGGAAGGCGGGAAGGGAGGCGACACCCTGTATGGCGGCAGCGGAAACGATATAATGCATGGCGACGAAGGAAACGACAGTATGCATGGTGGTCGGGGCGACGACTCCATGGATGGCGGTACCGGAAACGATACCATGCACGGCGGTGAGGGTGACAACATCATGGATGGCGGCGGCGGTGACGATTCCATGCAAGGTGGTATCGGAAACGACACCATGGATGGCGACGAAGGAAACGACAGTATGCATGGTGGTCGAGGCGACGACTCCATGCAAGGCGGTGAGGGAGACGACACCATGGATGGCGGCCAAGGTGACGACTCCATGGATGGTGGTAGTGGCGAAGATTTCATGTCCGGCGACCAGGGCGACGACACCCTGCTTGGCGGCTCCGGCAACGATACCATGGATGGCGGTGAGGGCGACGATTCCATGAACGGCGGCGCCGGAAACGATAGTATGCAAGGCGGTGAGGGAGACGATTCCATGGATGGCGGCGAGGGAGACGATACGCTTGAAGGTGGCGCTGGTGACGATCTGCTGTCAGGTGGCTCTGGCCAGGATGTTTTTGTTTTTGGAAACAACGATGGCAACGACACCATAACGGGCTTTTCTCCTTCCGAGGACCGTCTGCAATTAGTCGGACTCGGCGAGGGCCCCGTTTACGATATCAATGCTTTCGAGGTGAACGTGATCGATGGCAACACCGTCATTCAATATGGGGACACCACCATAACATTGGAGGGTGTGGAAATGACCTATGCCCAAGTGAATGCGAACATCCATGGAGCTGGATCTGAAACGGGAGAGACAGATAGTAACACTGGCCCGTACGACGAAGGTCCAAATAAGCCATATGACGACTAAGCGCCCAGCGACGCCAGTGGTATCACGCAGCCAGTAGAAACAAATCAACAGGAATTAGGGGACACCTACCTAATTCTTAAATTAGTATTACAAAAAAAGGGTTACAGCTTTATGCTGTAACCCTTTGATTTGCATGGCGGAGAGGGTGGGATTCGAACCCACGTATGGTTTGACCCATAACTCGATTTCGAGTCGAGCGCGTTACGGCCGGACTTCGCTACCTCTCCATCAAATCACTCACAAATGGGCAATTGCTGCGTCGCTGCGAAATTTTCAAACCCTTGCGTATAGGAATACGCGGCGGTCTTAATAATTTCTTGCTCCTTGCACTCACACATTTGTGAGCGATTTGATTTGTTTTCAATCAGCTAACGCCGATGTGAAGTGGGTATATAAACAGACTCGGCGCGGCTGGCAAGTGTTTTTGCCTGTCGCGCCGAGTTGTTTTGTTGAATAGTATTCGTGGGCTGGACTAGTGATTGCCGCAATCGTGGTGATTGCAGGTGATCAGCTGGTCTTGGATTTCTCCGGCCAGATATTTTGCAGCCACATCGTCTACAGGACCGGAGCAACCGCGGACAACTTTGATTTCATTGGACTGGAGGATATTCACTGCACCCTGGCCCATGTTGCCTGCGAGCATGAC
>Ga0070729_10000815_pt1 | contig 57677 bp, 52 predicted proteins | sample tdDd472_FD_66725 | JGI IMG/M metagenome (GOLD analysis project Ga0070729, IMG submission 66725) | Marine sediment microbial communities from the Atlantic coast under amendment with organic carbon and nitrate - tdDd47.2 | ecosystem: Environmental > Aquatic > Marine > Coastal > Sediment | place... | reverse complement strand
GTCAGCGCGCCCGACATCGCCGTCACGAAATCCGTTCCTGTCGCCGTCAGCGCGACGGTGAGCAGGCTCCAGACGAGGATATAGGCGGTGAAGAACAGCAGGACGATTTCGAGCACTTCCTCGTCGACCGTGTCGTGGCCGGAGCGCACGCTCGCCACCGAGCTCGGATAGATGAAGCGGTCGAGCGCCCGGCGCATGATGCCGTAGAGGGCGATCCAGCGATAGGCCTTCACGCCGCCCGCCGTCGAGCCGGAGCAGCCGCCGAGAAAGGTCGCCATGAAGACGATCGAAATCGCGAACGGCCCCCATTGCAGATAGTCGGCATTGGCATAGCCGGTCGTCGTCACCAGCGAGACGATGTTGAAGATCGCGTGTTCGAGGCCGGGGCCGAACTCCTCGGTGTCGTTGATGCGAAGATAGAGCGCCAGGATCACGCCGAGCCCCAGCGTATAGCCGAGCATGACGACCACCTGGTTGTCGCGGAACATGTCGATGCGCCGGCGCAGCATCAGGACGACCAGCGCGGTGAACGGCGTCGCGCCGACCAGCATGAAGACGATCGCGACCCATTGCGTCGACAGGTTCGGGAAATAGCCGAACGAGGCGTCATGCGTGGAATAGCCGCCGGTCGAGACCGTCGTCATGGCATGGTTGATCGCGTCGAAGCCCGACATGCCGGTCATGGCGTAGAGCGTCGCGCAGATAAAGGTCGACGTCGCGTAGATCGAGATGATCGAGGTAGCGAAGGTCGAGAAGCGCGAGAAGGGCCGGTCGTAGCGGTCGGAGGATTCCAGCTTGAAGATCGAGGAACCGCCGATCTTCAGATAGGGCAGGATGAACAGGCCGAGGCCGATCACGCCGAGCCCGCCGACCCATTGCAGGATGGACCGCCACAGCAAAAGCCCGGGCGGCAGGCCGTCGAGGCCGGAGATCACCGTCGAGCCGGTCGTGGTAATCCCGGACATCGATTCGAAGAACGCGTCGGCGAGCGATAGTTTCAGCGAGGATTCGACGAAGGGCACCGCGCCGGCGACGGCGAAGGTCAGCCACAGGAAGTTGACCAGCAGGAAGGCGAAGCGGGTCGAATAGGCCGGCCGGATGCCGCGCGTCGCCGCCGCGATGATCGTCGCAAGCGCCGCGATCACCGCCGAGGAAATCGCGAACACGATCCAGTCGGAATTGCCGTAATAAAGGTCGGTCAGCGCCGGGATCAGCATCAGGGCCGCGAGCCAGGTCGCGAAGACGGCGCTGACATGAATTGCCGCGCGCAGATTTCTGCCTTTCATGGCCTCTCCTGCGGCCGCATCGGTCGGCGGCCGCTCTGGTCAAAGCGGTAGCGGGCCTATAGACCCGCTTCCAAGCGAAAACCACCGGATTCTCACATGCCGCGCAAGTTGGAACGCCAGTCATGAGCGATTTTTTTTCCGCCGTCGCCGAGGCGACCCAAGCCATGCGGGAACTGTTTCCCGAAACCCCGTTGCAGGAAAACGCCTTCCTGTCGCAGAAATACGGGGCCCGTATTTTCCTCAAGCGCGAGGATCTGTCGCCGGTGCGTTCCTACAAGATTCGCGGCGCCTTCAATTTCATCCGCAAGCGCCTTTCCGAAGGCCTCGACGGACCCTTTATCTGCGCGTCGGCCGGCAACCACGCCCAGGGGCTCGCCTTCGTCTGCAAGCATTTCGACAAGAAGGGCGTCATTTTCATGCCGGTGACGACGCCGCAGCAGAAGATCGCCAAGACCCGCGCCTTCGGTGGCGACAATGTCGAGATCAGGCTCGTCGGCGACTATTTCGATGATTGCAACCGCGCCGCGCTCGAATACGCCGCCGCGCAGGGCGCGGTGATGGTGCCGCCCTTCGATCATGCCGATATCATCGAGGGACAGGCCTCGGTTGCCGCCGAGGCGCTGGCGCAGGCGCCGGCCGGCGTCTCGTTCGACCGGGTGATCGTCGCGGTCGGCGGCGGCGGCCTGTCGAGCGGGCTGACCAATTATTTCGCCGAAACAGGAGAGCAGGCCGCCTTCACGCTGGTCGAACCGGCGGGCGCGCCGAGCCTGAGGAAGAGCCTCGAGGCTGGCGAGCGCGTCCAGCTCCAGCGTTTCGACAATTTCGTCGATGGGGCGGCGGTCGGACAGGTGGGCGCGACGCCCTTCGAAATCCTGAAGCGCTATTCGCCGCGCGACGTAACCCTGGTGCCGGAAGACCGGCTCTGCACCACGATCATCGAGATGCTGAATGTCGAGGGCGTCGTGCTGGAGCCGGCCGGTGCGCTCACCGTCGACGCGCTGAAGGATCTTTCGCCCGCCGAGCGCATCAATAAGACCGTGCTGTGCATCGCCTCGGGCGGCAATTTCGATTTCGAGCGGATTGCCGAGGTCAAGGAGCGCGCGCTGCATGCCGGCGGGCTGAAGAAATATTTCGTCCTGCGCATGCCGCAGCGTCCCGGTGCGCTCAAGGACTTCCTGAACCTGCTTGGCCCTGAAGACGACATCACCCGCTTCGAATATCTGAAGAAGTCGGCGCGCAATTTCGGTTCGGTGCTGATCGGTATCGAGACCAGGGACCCGGCCAATTTCGCCGGACTGATGGCGCGGATGAACGACAGCGGCCTTGCCTGGCAGGACATCACCGACAATGAGCTGATGTCGGGTATCCTGGTCTGACTACTCGGCGGCGTCGTCTTCCATGACGTTGTCAATGGTCGGGATGATCTGGGCGCGATGCTGGCCGTCCCGCCGTATCGCCTGGTGGCGTTGCGGTGGTATCTTGCCGGAGCGCGACAGCAGGATGGCGATCGGGCGCGTGCCCTCGAATTCGGAAAAGATGATGACGAGGATCGCCGTCACCGGCACCGCCAGAAGCGCGCCGGAGATGCCCCAGACCGAGCCCCATGCAGTCACTGAGACGAGGATCATCAGCGGGCTCAGATTGAGCGAGCGGCCCATCAGGCTGGGCTCGAGGAAAGAGCCGACGAAGACCTGGCAGAAGGTCAGGCCGAAGAAACAGGTGGCGATCATCGACCAGTCCCCCTCGAACTGCACGATTGCGATGGCGGTCGGCGCGACCACGCCGGCCATCGAGCCGAGATAGGGGATGTAGTTCAGGATCGCGATCAGCACGCCCCAGAAGGCAGCGAAGTCCAGGCCGATCAGCAACATGACGACATAGGAGATCAGCCCGAGCACGAGATTGATGAAGGTCTTGGCAGCGAGATAGTCGCCGATGCGATCGTTGATCGTGTCGACGATCTGGCTGATCAGGGCGCTGTCGGCGGGATCGGTCGCCATCCGCGCGAGCTTGCGGGCAAAGACCCTGCGCTCGCCGAGTGCGAAGCCGGTATAGACGGTGATGACGAAAACCGTGCCGACCAGAACCGAGATAGAGGTCACCGTCGAGCCGATCAGAGATTGCAGCCGGATTTCGCCGAACACGTCGCGCCGGATCGTCGCCCAGGTCGGTTCGGTTTCGAACCCGAACTGCACCGCGAGCCCCTGGATGATACGCAGCAGCGAGGCCTGGTATTGCGGCACCGATGCGATGACCTGGTTGATGTTCTGGATGATCAGCAGCACGAAGCCGGTAATGATCACGGCGATGGCGAGCAGCGAGATCAGGAAACGGACCGGGCCGGGCAACAGTTTTCCGACCACCGGCAGCATTTCCATCCGGCGAGCCAGCGCCACGACGATATAGGTCAGGATTATGCTGGCGATGACGGGAACGAAGACATTCTGGCCGATATAGAGAATCCAGCCGATCATCAGCGCCAGCGCCATGCCGTAGACGAGATTCCGGAAGCGATCGTGGGCCTGCATATTATCCCGCAGTTCGGTTAGGTCTCGGCCATTGTGGAGATTGCCGCGGACTTTGCAACCACGATGGCAACGGACTTTGTGCGGTGCAATTCGACTAAAGGCCCTGAATGAATGCCTCGATCGCGGTTGCGACCTTTTCGTTGTTCGACGGGGACAGGATGTCGCCGGCGATCACGTGATTGGACGGATCGTCCGCGCTGGTCACCCTGAGCGCTTCGGCGGGCCCGCCCCAGCGTTCGGCGATCCCTGCGGTGACGCTCTGGTCGACGACCTGGTCGTCGGGGCTGAAGATGAACAGGACGGGGCTCTGCATCTGCTCGAAGGGCAGGGCGCTCGCTGCTTTGACCATCGCGGCCATCGGCAGGAGCGCACTCGACGGATAATGCGTGGTCCAGTTCTCGCCATGCGCGGCATTTTGCGGTTCGAAGCCGCGTTCCTTGCCGACGATGAGGCGGACGATCGTCTCGGCGAAGGGCCACGTCAGCAGGCCCGAGCCGGAGGCGCGTACCTTGAAGTTGGGCGAGATCAGCACCAGCCCGTCGATCCGGTCTCTGAGGTCCGGTTCGGAGGCGGCCAGCGCCGCCAGCGTGCCGCCGGTGGAGGTCGCTATCACCACGACCTTCTCGCCGATGCGTTCACCGATAGCGACGGCTTCGGCAGCGTCCTGGATCCAGTCATTTACCGTCGCGTCGGCCATGGCGTCGCCGTCCCGTCCGTGGCCTGCGAGGCGGCCGTAATAGAGGTTCGCGCCGAGTTTCTCGGCGACCATGTCCGGCACCGGGCGGATCTCGGCCTTGGCGGCCGAAAAGCCGTGCAGATAGACGAGCGAGACCGGGGTCTTCGCTTTCGATGACGGATAGGCCCAGACGATCTCCTTGGCGGCCGTCGGGCGGATATCGTCGAATTTGCCTTCCTCACGCGCCAGATAGGCGTCGAGATCGTCACCCAGCGTCGCCCGGTCGAACCGAACCGTCAGGTCGACTGGCGTGCGCGGGCCGAATATCCAGACGGCCGTGAGAGCAATGACGATGAGAACGAGAATGGTCAGCACGGTCTTTATCCGTGAACGGCGTTTTCGGGCCTTTTGATCCGACATTGCAGCGTCACGCTCCTCCGCGCTTCGATTGACGTATCCGTAAAGGTCAGTCGGCGGGATGGCAATCTGGCGTTGAATCCCTGTTGTTGAATTCAATAAGAAAATCGCCGCCCCGAAGGGCGGCGATCACTATGTCCGGCGTCGCGCGGATCAGAGCGTGATGCGGAATTTCGCGAAGCCACCCTCGCCATCGCCGGCAGGCTCGATTTTCACGCCCTTCACGTCGCTGGCATATTGCGCGCCCTTCGGCCCGGTCTCGAAGATCACCGTCGCGCCTTCGACCGGCGCGAAGGTCCAGTTGGCGTCGGCCGACGGGTTGATGGTGCCCTGGTCGACGATATAGCGCACGATGACGTCGCGGTTCGTGTCGGGGGCGGACAGGATGACCACGTCATCGTTGATGCCCGGGAAATTGCCGCCGCCGCCGGCGCGGTAGTTGTTGGTCGCGACGACGAATTTTTGCGCCGGATCGATCGGCTTGCCGTCGAACATCAGGTCGACGATGCGGCTGGACTCCGCATTCGCGATCTCCCCCTTGGAGGTGTATTTCGCCGGCTTCGAAAGGTCGATCTTGTAGGTGACGCCGTCGATCACGTCGAAATTGTAGGACGGGAAGTCCGGGTTCATCAGCGGCTGGTCGGCCTTGCCCGGTTCCACCTGGTTGAAGATGCCGGCCGACATTTCCAGCCATTCCTTGACCGTGGCGCCGTCGATGGCGACCGCGCGTACCGTGTTCGGATAGAGATAGAGGTCGGCGACGTTCTTGATCGCCACGTCGCCGGCGGCGACATCGGTATAGTATTCCGGGCCGCCGCGGCCGCCGGCCTTGAAGGGCGCGGCGGCGGAGAGAACCGGAAGGTCCTTGTATTCGCCATCCTTGAGGAGATCCGAGACATACCAGATTTGCGCCTGGCTGACGATCTGCACCGACGGGTCGTCGGCGACGAGCGCGAAATAGGAATAGAGCGGCGCCGAAGTCTTGCCGACCGGGGTGCGGACATAGGCGAGCGTCGATTCGTGCTCGTCCATGACGGCTTCCTCGACCGCCGGCAGGTTCTCCACTAGCGCGGTGACGGAGCGATCCTCGTTGCGCTTGGAGATCGGGCGCGTCTCGACGGTCGAGTCGACCACTTTCCAGCTGTTGCCGTCCCGCTCGATCATCAGGTCGATCAGGCCCATATGAGAACCCCAGAAACCGCCCTGGACGGCGGGCTTGCCCATCAGCGTGCCCTTGGTGTTGTCGACGCCCTCGATACCGTCGAAATCGCCCGGGAAGACGCGGTGCTGGTGACCGGTAAAGACGGCGTCGATGCCATCCACGCCGGCAAGAAAGAGCGAAGCGTTTTCCATCATCTCGGTCTGGACGCCGTCAATGCCGGAATGCGACAGCGCGATTACGATGTCGGCGCCGTCCTCCTTCATCTGCGGAACCCAGGCCTTTGCCGTCTCGACGATGTCGCGGGTCATGACATTGCCGACAAGGTGGCGCGAATCCCAGGTCATGATCTGCGGCGGGACGAAGCCGATGAAGCCGACGCGCACGGTCTGTTCCTCGCCGGAGCCGTCGGTCACCTTCTTGTCGAGGATGATGTAGGGTTTCATGTAGAGCTTGTCGTCGCGCGGATTGGCGGCGAGTTCGGTGCCGTTGACCAGATTGGCGCAGACGATCGGATAGTTCGCGCCGGAATTGACCTTGTCCATGAAGGACAGGCCGTAATTGAATTCGTGGTTGCCGAGCGTGCCGCAATCATAGCCGAGCACATTCATCGCCTCGATGACCGGATGGACCACGTCGCCGTCCATGCCGCGCTCATAGGCGATCCAGTCGCCCATCGGGTTGCCCTGCAGATAGTCGCCATTGTCGATCAGCATCGTGTTGGTCGCTTCCTTGCGGAAACCGTCGATGATCGAGGCGGTACGGGCGAGGCCCATCGTGTCGTTCGGCTTGTCGGCGTAATAGTCATAAGGCAGGACGGCCACATGGATGTCGGTCGTCTCCATGATGCGCAAATGCGCCTGGTTGGCTTGCGCCCGGACGGAGAAGGGATGCAGCGCGATGAGTGCGCTGGTCGCGGCAGCGCCGGCCAGCAGCGAGCGGCGGGTAATCGGATGCAAAGCGATATTCGGATTGAACTGGGGCATGGTACGTCTCCGCTAGAGGGATTCCTGATTGGGCCAACCAACCGGCAAATGATTGCAGTCGCATTGCAGATCGGTGTCAAGACTGTGACAGCGGCGAGAATTGACAGCTATCTTCCCCGGTCACATGGTGGCGCGACAGGAGAAGCACATGACAGGATTCCTCAAACGCCTCTTCGGCTCCGCGGCCAATGAGAACGAACCGCAATCGGATGAACCCGACGAGGTCTACAACGACGTCGAACTGTTCGCGCGCCCGGTCAAGGAGGGCGGCCAGTGGCGCATCGCCGGAATGATCCGCAAGCAGGTCGACGGCACTGTCGTGGAGCGGAAGTTCGTGCGCGCCGATCTGCTGCCAGACCTGGACGCCGCCAGGACCGCGACGCTCGGCAAGGCGAAGCTGATCGTCGATCAGAATGGCGATGGCCTGTGGAGCGGCGAGGACCGGACGGTTTGACGGCCGGCGCCCGCGCATCTGCTTGACCGGAACGGCAGGCTGGCTTAGGCGCTTTTCGGCAGCCCCTCATCATCAGGACCTGAAGACGCCATGACGGCCAGTCCATATCTCACGGCCTCCTCCCTGACGATCGTCCCGGTCGATGCACCGCTGACCGGCAAGGCCATGCCGCCCGGTTCGAAGTCGATCACCAACCGGGCGCTTCTGCTGGCCGCGTTCGCCAATGGGCAGAGCCGCATCACCGGCGCGCTGAAGAGCGACGACACGTCCCATATGGCGACCGCCATCCGCGCGATGGGCGTCGAGGTTGACGAGCCCGACGCGACCACATTCGTCGTTGGCAGCGACGGTCGGCTGTCTGAGCCGGAAGCGCCGCTTTTCCTCGGCAATGCCGGGACCGCGACGCGGTTCCTCACGGCCGCTGCGGCGATCGTCAAGGGGACTGTCGTGGTCGACGGGGACAAGCACATGCGCAAGCGCCCGATCGGTCCGCTGGTCGAAGCCCTGCGCGAGATGGGCATCGATGCGGAATCGATCGGCGGCTATCCGCCGGTCACTATCCGTGGGCAGGGGGGCTTCCCCGGCGGCCGGGTCGAGATCGATGGCAGCCTCTCCAGCCAGTATATTTCCGCCGTCCTGATGGCCGCACCGCTGGCTCGCGGGCCGGTCGAGATCGCGCTGACAGGGCCGCAGATCGGCGCGCGCGGCTATGTCGATCTGACGCTCGCGGCTATGCGGGCTTTCGGCGTGACGGCCGAGCAGCGCGGCGCGGCGGAATGGCGTGTCGAGCCGGGCGTCTACAGGGCGACGGATTTCCTTGTCGAGCCCGATGCGTCGGCCGCGACCTATCTCTGGGCCGCCGAAAAGCTGACCGGCGGCGATATCGATATCGGCATACCCGCCGATGCGTTCACACAGCCTGACGCGAAGGCACGCGATATCATCGCGCAGTTTCCGAACATGCCCTCCGTAATCGAGGGATCGCAGATGCAGGACGCGGTCCCGACGCTGGCCGTGCTGGCGGCCTTTAATGCGAAGCCTGTGCGCTTCACCGGCATCGCCAATCTGCGCGTCAAGGAATGCGACCGGATCGCCGCGCTCTACAAGGGGTTCAACGGGATCAAACAGGGTCTCGCCGGAGAAGAGGAAGACGACCTGATCGTCTACGGCAATCCGAAGCTTGCCGGCGAGACCGTGGACGCGGCGATCGACAGTTTCGCCGACCATCGCATCGCCATGAGCTTTGCGCTGGCCGGCCTCAAGACGGGTGGCATCACCATTCTCGATCCGGGCTGCGTGGCAAAAACCTTTCCCGCCTATTGGGACACGCTGGTGTCGCTTGGCGTAGGTTTGAATGTCGCCGGGTCCTGAGCCGCTCAGCCGTGGTTGGCGTCGATGCCGACATTCGGCCGGTCGATGATCTCGCGCAGCGCAAAGGACGAGTTGATCTTGACCACATGCGGCAGGGAGGAGAGCCAGTCGCGGTGAATGCGCTCGTAATCGGCGAGGTCCTTGGCGGCGACACGCAGGATGTAATCGTACTCGCCGCTCATCAGGTAGCAGACCAGCACGTTGGGGCAGCGCCGGACCGCTTCCTCGAATTCCCGCAATGTCTTCTGGAACTGGCCGGAGAGCGAGATATGCACGATGACCGTCATCGTGTAGCCGAGCGCCTTGTTGGAAACACGGGCGTGATAGCCGCGGATGGCGCCCGATTTCTCCAGATTGTCGAGCCGGCGCGAACAGGCGGATGGCGACAGGCCGACCTTTTCGGCGAGTGCGGCATTCGACATGCGGCCATCAGTTTGAAGAGCTTCCAGGATCGCGAGATCGATCGAATCGAGTTCCATGTGCGCAAACTTCCGCTGTTTATCGTCAGTTGAGTGCAACAATATTCGAAAAGTCACATTTGCGCACCCCGCCTTTGCAAGGACATTCGAGGCCGTTTCGGCGATGATCCATACCCTGTCGAACGCCGGATTACAGGGAGAATGCAATGCGCGTCGGTTGCCCGAAAGAAATCAAGAACCATGAGTATCGCGTCGGTCTCACTCCGGGGTCGGCGCGGGAATATGTCGCCAACGGCCACGACGTTATCGTCGAAAGCGGTGCGGGCCTTGGGATCGACGCAGACGATGCGTCCTATGTCGCCGCAGGAGCCAAGGTCGTAAAGACCGCCAAGGAGGTCTTCGACCAGTCCGACATGATCGTGAAGGTCAAGGAACCCCAGCCCACCGAATGGGCGATGCTCCGTGAAGATCAGATTCTCTATACCTACCTCCATCTCGCACCCGATCCGGAACAGACGAAGGGTCTCGTCGAAAGCGGCTGCACGGCGGTCGCTTATGAAACAGTGACGGACGACCGCGGCGGCCTGCCGCTGCTCGCGCCGATGTCGGAAGTCGCCGGACGCATGGCCATCCAGGCCTCCGCGACCGCGCTGCAGAAGGCGCATGGCGGCCACGGTATCCTGCTCGGCGGCGTGCCGGGCGTCCTGCCGGCCAAGGTCGTTGTTCTCGGCGGCGGCGTGGTGGGGCTTAATGCCGCGAAGATGGCCGTCGGTCTCGGCGCGGACGTGTCGATCATCGACCGTTCGATCCCGCGCCTGCGCGAACTGGACAACATCTTCAACGGCCGTGTGCACACCCGCTACTCGACCATCGAGGCGCTGGAAGAAGAAGTCTTCTCCGCCGACGCCGTGATCGGCGCCGTGCTGATCCCCGGCGCGGCCGCGCCGAAGCTCGTCACCCGCGAGATGCTTGGCGGCATGAAGAAGGGCGCTGTCCTGTGCGATGTCGCCATCGACCAGGGCGGCTGCTTCGAGACGTCGCACGCCACGACGCATTCCGAGCCGACCTACGAGATCGACGGCATCATCCATTATTGCGTCGCAAACATGCCGGGCGCTGTGCCGGTCACCTCGGCCAAGGCGCTCAACAATGCGACGCTGCAATACGGTCTGATGCTGGCCAACAAGGGCCTGAAGGCGCTGGTCGACGAGCCGCATTTGCGCAACGGCCTCAACGTCCATCGCGGCCGGATCACCAACAAGGCGGTTGCCGAAGCGCTCGGATACGAGATGGCTGCACCGCAGGACGCGCTGAAGGTCGCCTGACAAACCTGAAGCGCGATACGGCCGGTCGAGAGAGGTCACGACCGGCCGTATTGTATTTTAAGCATTCCTCAGTTCGCCTGACCGCAGCCTTGCGATCTCAGCCGCGCTCGATGCGCGCCTGATAGCAATTGTTGGTCGCCGAGCGGACATGGACATAGGCGATCGCCGGATACTGAAACAGTTCGCGCGCATAAGCCTCTATTCCGGGCTGCGGCACGACCTTTCCCGAACCGTAGACGATCCGGTCGTCGCTGCCATAGCCGCGCAGCAGATAGCGCGGCGATTGGTGCAGGATCTCCGGAACCTGCGGCCCCGGTGCCATCGCCTCGCATTCGCGGACGTGCAGGAAGATCGGCCCGGTTTCCGCGAAGGGCTGAAGGCTTGGAAAGGGACGCCAGGCGAGAATGAGATAATCCTCGCCGTCCTCGATGTTCTTCATGCAATGCCGGCAGGGCATCCCGTCGCCGTCCGAGACGGCTTTCGCCGGCTGCTGTCCGTAGGCGTCCGGCCCGCCGCGCTGTATGGCGCGCGCGGCTTCGGTGTCGATTGCAAAAAAGGTGAGGCGGTCCATCGTCGGCTCCATAGCTCTTCTTGATGGACGGAAGAAATATCGGGCGGCGGTTTCCCGCCACCCGATTCATGCGGAATCGGTGCTGCGTGATCAGTACATCGTGACGAAATCGGTGACGCGGCGCAGGGTGACGCGACGGTTGCGCCATTCGGCATTGGGCGTCGGCACAAGCAGATAGTCCTCGCCATAGCCGATCGTGTCGAGCGCCCGGTAGGGAACGCCGAAATACTGGACCAGCACCTGGGCAAGCGACGCGGCGCGAGCCTCGGAGAGAGCCTGGTTGGCGGCGCGCGACCCGACGGCGTCGGTATGGCCCTCGATCAGGAACCGCTCGTGATGGTTGCCCTGAAGGATATTGTTGATCGCGATGGCGATCTGCTCGACCTTCCAGCGCTGGTTCGCCGGAATGGCGGCGGAGCCGAAGGCGAAATTGATCGACTGGATGTCGATGGACGGCGCCATGTGGCGCAGGCGCGGGGTGCGCTTGAACTGTTCGATGGTGACGCGCGCTTTCGGCGCGATTTTCTTCGCGGGCGAGCGCTTCAGCTGGCGCAGGATCGTGGCTGCGTCCGGCGTCGACTGGGCGAAGGCGGTTTCGGGAAAGGCGGGGATCAGCGCCGCCGCACCGACGGCAGCGGCGGATCTGAGAAAGTTGCGGCGGTTCATGACACACTCCTTGGGGTTCAATGTCGTGTGCCAGAATTAGCCCTTCGTGGATGAACCGGGCTTGAACGGCGCGTTCAGCCTTTCGGCAGCGCCGCTTCGGCGAGGCCGTGAACCTCCTTCTTCGTCAGTGGTCGGATTTTGCCCGGCGCCTGCCGGTAGGGAACAAAACCCAGCTTCTGATAGAGCGACAGCGCGGCCGGATGATCCAGCGTGCAGGTGTTGACGGTGATCTTCCGGGGCGTGTTCGCCCAACAGGCCTCGATTGCCCGCGACAGGAACCAGCGACCCAGCCCTCGGCCCGCCGCATGCGGCATCAGGCCGAAATAGGCGAGGTCGGTGACTTCGGGATCGGCGCGGCTGATCTCGAAGAAGCCGGCCGGTGCGCCGTCGAGATAGAGCACATAGATTTCGGTCGTGTCGGCATGGATCGCGGCGAGAAGCGTCTCGTCATCCATGCGCAGCCGGTATTCCCAGTTCCAGTGATAGCCGACCTGCAATTGCAGGAAGCGGTAAAAGGAAAGCTGCGGTCTCTCCGCATGCAGGACTGCCGCGTTGACGCCGAACGGCAGCGGATAGCGCTTCGCCGGCATCGTGGTCATTTCCAGGAAGGTGATGGTCGTGTCGAGCGTTCTCGCGCGCGGATTCATGATCCCGGTCAGCCCTTTGCCGGCCCGGTTTCGACCGGCGTATCCTCCCGCGACCCCCATTCCGTCCATGAGCCGTCGTAAAGCCTGTGATTTGTCGCGCCGATCGATTCCAGCGCGAGTGAGATCACGGCGGCGGTCACGCCGGAACCGCAGGATGTCACGACCGGCCGGGCCGGGTCGATGCCGGCATCGCTCAATACTTGGCGCAGACCGTCGATATCCTTCAGGTAGCCGCCCTGCGAAAAACTCGGTGTCGGCACGTTGCGCGCGCCCGGCATGTGGCCGGATCGGATGCCGGGACGCGGTTCCGGCTCTTCGCCCATGAACCGTCCGGCGGGGCGGGCATCGGCGATCTGGCTCGATCCGTCCGCGACGATCTTCATCATGTCGTCGAGGGAGGCGACTTTCGAAGCGTCGAATTTGGGCAGGAAGGCGGTTGAGGCGATCTTGGTCGGCGTGGCGGTGACGATATGGCCGTCCTTCTTCCAGTTGTCAAAGCCGCCATCGAGAAGGAAGACCTTTTCGGCGCCCATGACGCGGAACATCCACCAGACGCGCGGCGCGCAGAACATGCCGGGCCCGTCATAGACGACGATCGTGTCGTCGCGCGAAATGCCCATCGCGCTGACATGCCGTTCGAAGACCGAAGGCGAGGGCAGGGTATGCGGCAGGTCGCTGTCGGGGTCGACCACCGCATCCTGGTCGAAGAAGACCGCGCCCGGAATGTGCGCCTCATCATATTCGGCGCGCGCGTCCCGATTTTGTGCCGGGAGGTACCAGGACCCGTCGACGATCGACAGGCCCGGATCCTTCAGATGTTTCACAAGCCATTCGGGCGAAACGACAAACGGACTTTTCTCGCTCACGGGCGCACCTTTTTCACATTACAGACGGGCGGAATGCCCGTGCCATAAAGGCAGGAGTGGGGGTGGGAACGCAAGGGGCGGGGGGGGCGTCCCGCCGATTGCTTCGCGATGCCTCAGTTCGCCGGCAGGGGACCGAAGCGGATGCGGAAACGGCGGTTTTCGCGGCCCTTGTTCTCGATCTTGCCGATATGAATCTCGCCAACCTCCTGCGTCTCCGTCACATGCGTGCCGCCGCAGGGCTGGCTGTCGACGGAGGCGTCCTTGCCGATGCAGACAATGCGGATCGAGCCGCTGCCGGTGGGCGGTCGCACATTCTTCGACTTGACCAGACCGGGATTGGCCGCAAGCTCCGCATCGGAAATCGTCTCGACATAGATCGGGTGGTTGCCGGTAACGAGCTCCATCAGCTTTTCGCTGATCTCCACCTTGTTGCTGTCGAAACCCGGAATGTCGAAATCGACGCGGCTTTCCTCTTCGCCGACGGATGCGCCGGTGATCGGGTAGGGGCAGACGACCGTCAGCAGGTGGCAGGCGGTGTGCATGCGCATCAGCTTGTAGCGGCGGTCCCAGTCGATATGCAGCGTCAGCTTCTCGCCGATCTCCGACACCGGCTGATCCGGGGAGGGAACATGGATGATCTCCTCCTTGGTCTCGCCGCAAACGGTGGTCGCGATCTCGATCTTCGACCCGTCTTCGCGTTCGAAAAAGCCGGTATCGCCCGGCTGGCCGCCGGAGGTCGCATAAAAGCAGGTCTGATCGAGGATGATCCCTCCACGATCGTTGACGGCGAGCACCGTTCCTTCCGCGACGGACTGATAAGCGTCGTCGCGGAAAAGCGCCTTGACGGTGTGGGCCATTATTCCACGTCCTCGAAGGGCACATCGAATTCGGTCCGGGTTTCCATCCATTGCGGCACCGGCAGGTTCTTGCCGCGCAGGAACTCCGGATTGAACAGCTTCGACTGGTAGCGATTGCCGTAGTCGCAAAGCACGGTGACGATGGTGTGGCCCGGGCCCATCTCCTTCGCCATGTGGATCGCGCCGGCGATGTTGATGCCGGTCGAGCCGCCCATCACCAGGCCTTCCTCCTGCGCGAGGTCGAAGATGATCTTCAGCGCTTCGTCGTCCGAAAGCCGGTAAGCGAAATCCGGCGTGAAGCCTTCCAGATTGGCGGTGATGCGGCCCTGGCCTATCCCCTCGGTGATCGAGGAGCCTTCGGACTTGAACTCGCCGGTCTTGTAATAGGAATAGAGCGCGGCCCCCATCGGATCGGCCAGGCCGATCTTGATGTCGGACCGCTTGTCGCGCAGCCCTTCGGCGACGCCGGCAAGCGTGCCGCCGGAGCCGACGGCGCAGATGAACCCGTCGATCATGCCGCCCGTGTCGCGCCAGATCTCGGGAGCCGTGGTTTCCACATGCGCCTGCCGGTTGACGACATTGTCGAACTGGTTGGCCCAGATCGCGCCATTCGGCTCACTCGCGGCCAGTTGCTCGGCAAGCCGTCCGGAAACGCGGACATAATTGTTGGGATTTCGGTAGGGGACGGCGGGAACCTCGATCAGTTCGGCGCCATAGAGGCGGATCGCGTCCTTTTTCTCCTGCGACTGGGTCTCGGGAATGACGATCACCGCCCGGTAACCGAGCGCGCGAGCGACCATGGAGAGGCCGATACCGGTATTGCCCGCAGTCCCCTCGACAATGACGCCGCCGGGCTTCAGCAGGCCCTTTCGCTCTGCGTCGCGTATGATGAAAAGCGCGGCGCGGTCCTTCACCGACTGGCCGGGATTGAGGAATTCAGCCTTGCCGAGAATCGTGCAGCCCGTTTCCTCCGACGCGCGTTTGAGCTTGATCAGCGGCGTGTTGCCGATGGTCTCGAGCACCGAATTGAACATGATCCGTCCTTGATGTTTTTGCAGACAGTATGGATTCAATTTCGGCGCTTCAAGGCACAAGTCTTTCTGCGAGAACCTGAAACGGCGGATTTCTTTTGCGGCGAATTCGCTTCCGGCGCATCGGAATGGACAATGACGGCCGCGGATACTGGCGAGGCGATTGCGGGCCGGGCGCTTTCTCCTGTAGTCCGCGATCCACGAAGACTACGGGTGCAGGGATGATCATTACACTGGCCGTTTCCGGCTATCGTTCGATTCGCGATCTCGTCCTGCCGCTCGACCGGCTGACCGTGATCACCGGCGCCAATGGAAGCGGCAAGTCGAGCCTTTACCGTTCGATTCGCCTCTTGGCCGAGGTTGCGCAAGGCGGCGTGATCGGCGCGCTGGCGAAGGAGGGCGGCCTGCAATCGACGCTCTGGGCGGGGCCGGAATCCTTTTCGCGGGCGATGAAGACTGGCCAGCAGCCCGTTCGGGGAACGGTCCGGACCGGACCGGTCAGCCTGAAGCTTGGCTTTGCCGACGAGGATTACGGCTACGCCATCGACCTCGGCCTGCCGACACCGGTGCCGGGTTCGGTCTTCAATGCCGATCCGGAAATCAAGGCGGAGGCGTTGTGGGTCGGCGAATGCCTGCGCCGGTCGAATGAAATCGCAACGCGCTCGGGGCCTCACGTCCAGGTGCTGACCGGCAGCGGCGCGCGGCGCACCGTCATCAAGAACCTTGCCGGCTTCGACAGCGTGATGACGCATGCCGCCGATCCCGGCGAGACGCCAGAACTCCTCGCCGTCAGGGAGCGGATGAGGGCCTGGCGTTTCTACGACCATTTGCGTACCGACCGCGACGCGCCGTCCCGCTTCCCGCAGATAGGAACGCGGACGACTACGCTTTCCTCAGACGGCGCCGACATCGCGGCCGCTTTCCAGACCATCCGGGAAATCGGCGATGCCGAGGGACTGGAGGAGGCGATCGAGGATGCGTTTCCGGGCAGTTCGGTTGAACTCGTGGTCAGGGACGGAATGTTCGAACTGGCGATGCGGCAGCCGGGGCTTTTGAGGCCCTTGCGCCTTTCGGAACTGTCTGACGGGACTTTGCGCTATCTGCTGCTTGTCGTCGCACTGCTGACCCCGAGACCGCCGCCTCTGCTGGTTCTCAACGAGCCGGAAACCAGCCTTCATCCGAACCTTCTGCCCGCATTGTCGCGCTTGATCGAACGGGCTTCCCGGCGGTCGCAGGTGATCGTCGTCTCGCATTCGGCGGCCCTGATCGAGCCGCTTCAGGGCGGCGAGGGGACCCTTTGCTACGAGCTCCGGAAGGAACTCGGCGAAACGGTCGTCGACAACGCGGAAGCGGTCCGCTGGGAATGGCCGAAGCGATGAGGCTCAGGCGTTGCGCGCGTAGACGATCTGCCGCACGTCGATGAATTCCTCGCGGAAACCCGCCTCGCAGTAATGCAGGTAGAATTCCCACATGCGGCGGAAACGCTGGTCGAAGCCGAGCGGCTTGATCTGCTCCCAGCTTGCATGGAAGCGGTCGCGCCACATCGCCAGCGTCCTCGCATAATCCTGCGCGAAAACGCGTTCGGCGAATTTCTTCAGGCCGTGGTCGGAACTCAGCCCGTCGAGGATCTGCGGCGTCGGCAACATGCCGCCCGGGAAAATATAGCGCTGGATGAAGTCGGGATTGGCGCGATATTCGGGAAAGGCGCGCTCGTTGATCGTGATGATCTGCAGCCCGGCCTTTCCGCCCGGCTTCAAGACGTCGTGCAGCTTGCCGAAATAGGTCGGCCAGTATTGCTCGCCGACCGCCTCGAACATCTCGATGGACACGACGCGGTCATAGGTCTCCGGCTCGTCGCGATAATCCTGGAACTTGAAGGTGACGCGGTCCTCCAGACCGGCGCGGCGAATGCGCTCGCGCGCGAATTCGAGCTGTTCGCGGCTGATCGTCAGTCCGGTGACGCGGCAGCCGATCTCGCGGGCGGCGAATTCGGCGAAGCCGCCCCAGCCGCAGCCGATTTCGAGGACGTGGTCGTCCGGACCGATATCCGTTGCCTTGGCGAGCGCGCGGTACTTGGCGGCCTGGGCGGATTCCAGATCGTTGGCGCCATCGGCGAACAGGGCGGACGAATAGGTCATGCTGGGATCGAGCCAGCGTCCGTAGAATTCATTGCCGAGATCGTAATGGGCGGAGATGTTCCGCTTCGCCTTGACCTTTGTGTTCCGGTTCAGCCAGTGCCGGAAGGCGTTGAAGGCGCGGAACAAATGGTTCGCCTTGACGATCTGATAGCCCAGCGTCTCGTTGGCGACGAAGAGTTCCAGTACGGCGGTCACGTCGGGGCTTTCCCAGTCGCCATCCATATAGGTTTCGGCAACCCCGATCGTGGATTCGGACAGGGCCCGGCGGGGCAGGTTCCAATTGTGCAGGATCAGCACGGCATCCGGGCCGGGGCCGTTTCCGCCGACCGTGAAGACTCGCTTGTCGGGTAGTTGGACCGTCAGGGAACCCTGCGGGAGCAATGTCGCGGCGCGCAGGGCGAGTTTCGCCTTCAGGGGGATGCCTTTGAGGACGCGGCGGATATCCTGCGGCGTCAAATGCACCGCTTCCTGCCTGATCCTTTCCGCAAGTCCACCTGTCGGTGCGGATCCTGTATTTGCTTCGCAATCGGCACTCATGCAGCCACACTAACCGGATTTTCTTTCACCTGCCAAGCGGCTTTCGCCGGTCCGTTTCACTCGCTGTTACGCTTCATTTCCTCATAGGCCGCCATGGCGCGTTGCCTTGCGCCCCGGTGTTCAACCATGGGCTCCGGATAGGTTTCCCCAAGCGTCACCCCGGCCTTCCGCAACGTCGCGTCCGTCGCTTCCCAGGGCTTGTGCAGATACTTGTCCGGCAGTTCTGCCAGCTCCGGTACGTATTGGCGGACATAGCTTCCGTCTGGGTCGAATTTCTCGCCCTGCAGAATCGGATTGAAGATGCGGAAATAGGGCGCAGCGTCGGCGCCGGACCCGGCGATCCATTGCCAGCTCGCCGTGTTCGATCCGGGGTCCGCATCCACCAGCGTATCGCGGAACCAGCTTTCGCCGTGCCGCCAGTCGATCAGCAGATGCTTGACGAGGAAGGAGCCCACCGCCATGCGGACGCGATTGTGCATCCAGCCGGTCCGCCAGAGCTGCCGCATGCCGGCATCGATGAAGGGATAGCCGGTCATTCCCCTTTGCCAGCGCTCGAGCTCTTCGCCCGGTTCGCGCCACGGGAAAGCGTCGAAATCGCGGTTGTAGTTCTTGGTGCGAAGATCGGGAAAATTGACAAGCAGATGCCAAGAGAATTCTCGCCAGACCACTTCCTTGCGAAACGTCGTGAAATCGCGGTCTGGTGCATCGCCCCGGCTTTCTTCCGTCGCCGCCCAGATCTGGAAGGGTGATATCTCGCCAAAGGCGAGATGCGGCGACAATCTCGACGTCTGTTCCTTACCCGGGAAATCGCGCCCGTCGGCATATCCGTCGAGTGCGTCGGAAAGGAAGCCTTCCAGTCGCTCTTGGGCGCCGTCCTCGCCGGGCGTCCATTCCTCCGAAATCCCGCCGGACCAGTCCGGCTTGGTCGGAAGCAGCGACAAGGATTTGAGATCATCCGAGGCAAGTTTGTCCTTGAACCCGGCAATTTCCTTGGGCGCGCCGATCGGCGGACGCGGGTGACAGCTTTCGCTGAAGGCGCGCCAGAACGGCGTGTAGACGCGATAGGGACCGCCAGAGCCGGTTTTCAGCTGCGTCGGTTCGTGCAGCAGTTGTCCGTCGAAACTTTCGACCGTTACCCCCTTGTCGCGAAGATCCGATTTGAGCGCCGCGTCGCGCTTCATCTGTGCGGGAACATATCGCCGGTTCCAGAGTATGGAGCAGGCGCCGGTCTCGTCGACGATCTCCTTCAGGATATCCGCTGCTTCGTCTCGACTAAGTACCAGCGGCGCACCGAGACGTTCCAGCGATTTCGACAGCGATGCCAGCGAGTGATGCAGCCACCATTCCTGCGCACCGCCAAGGGGCACAGTTTGGTCGCTATTCTCCAGTACATAAAGCGGGATGACCGGATTTCCGGTCTGAGCTGCGGTGCTCAAGGCCGGATTGTCGGCGACGCGCAGATCATTGCGGAGCCAGACGATCACGGGAGCTTCTGGGAGGTCAGGACCTTTGAAATCGTTCATCTATCTGACGGGCCGGATACTCTATTCGCAACTGTTACGCACGCGCCGCCCGTTTGGATTGCCGCTGTGAGAATCGCAACTCGCACGTGCGGCGGATATGGAAAATGTTTGTAATTCGTTTACCATATCGAGCTCATTGTTGAGTGGCGTCGATGACGCCAAGGCGCGATCGCGTCGGGTTGGAGCAAGAGTTTTTAAGGATTGTGAGGTCAGCCCCATGACGACCAAGGATGCGACGGCAGGCGGCGAAGGTTCGATGACCGGCGACCGCGATCTGGATTGTTCGACTTATCTCGAGGCCGGCATCGAGGGGCTGGTGGTCAAGGCACTGGCGGCAGGCTGGAACGAGGACGAGATCTCGAATGCGCTGCTGGGCCTCGTGCAGGACCGCATTTCCGAAGCCCGCGACAACGCCATCCTCGATTTCGGTCCCAAGCCGGGCACGACCCGGCACTGAAGTCAGGCCTGTTTCACGGCCAGGCAAAATCCAGAAGATAATATCTGCCGCCTGAATCCATGGCGACGCCCCAACCGTCCGCGGTGCCGCGTCGGGTGACGAAATCGACTTCGACAGTCGTTCCCTGCCAGCAATAAAGCGTCGCCTTGCCATTCCGCGAGCTTGCCTCATTGCCGACGATCGAGACATTGCGATCGGTCAGCGGGCCCATGGCGTAGAGCAGGGAGCCTCTCGGCACACCGGCGAAACGCTTCTTCGAGCTCGTCCATTTGCCCCGGCACTGGTCGCCATTGGGCAGAGCCAACGTCATCGTACCGTGATCGCTGAGGAAATTGTGAAGGCGCGCTTCGGCGAGCTGCACGTCCATGCCCTTGAAGGACGGGTCTTCCGACGCCATCACGCCGACCGGCTTGGAATAGCAGCCGGACAGGGCGAGCATCGCGCCCAGGCATGCCGTCCCGATCCCGATACGCCGGACTTTCCTTTTGTCCACCCGAATATGCCTCGCGAATCCTTCGTTGAGCCAGTCTTAACCGCCGACCCTTGCGCGAAGGCTACGCGGCCGGCCGGGGAGGCAGGCTCGCCGCCGCCTGACGATCATGCGCGGAGCTGAGGCAGCAAAGAGAAAAAAACAAATTGGACAACGGACCAAGGCGGACCTGAAACGAAAAAGCTGTCAGCGGAAAGTCCGCCAATCCCTTTCGGGAAGTAATGGCTCTCCGGGCCGCGTTCGAACCAGCGTCCGGCCGGTCGACGTGGGCCTTCAACCGCAATCTGTTGCTACGGGATGAAGCGAAAAGTTCCGGGAAATCCCGTCTGCAAGTCGGAGGCTGCCATTCTGCCGGCATATTTCCCGTCGGCGAAGATGATTTGCGCACAGTTGAAGAAAAGGCGTTCCGTAAACTTCCGTGCACTCATGCGATATGGCGTCCTATGGCTCGAAGACAGGGATGTGCGGCCGAGTCTCGATCGGCTCCGCGGGATTTACTGCGGCTTGCCTTGCAAGTACTGATACGCAGGACTGGTCGCCTCCGCACCAGCACACGAATAGGGTCTCATCGCGACCGTCAGTCGCATAGCCGGAGAGAAAAATGAGATACGTATTTGCAACGGCCGCATTGTTGATCGCGTTTTCAACGCAGTTCGTTTCGGCTGCGCAAAATCGATGGGCGGCGGAGACGTCTTCCTATACCGACAAGGTTGGCAACGTGGTCCGCGGGGACTCGGAGGTTCTTACCGCGGGCCCTGAGGTGTTCCTGTCGAGCGCCGTCAGTCGCACCAGTTCCACGAGCATCGGCCTGACCTGTTCGAACACCGAATACCGCATGGATCTTAGCACATTCTCCGGTGAGGCTTTCTTGCCCGGCATGCCGGTCAAGTTCACTGGAGACGAGCCGGCTGACGCCATCACTCTGAAAATAGGGACGGTTTTCGATGGCGCTATTGCCACGGTTGAGCCGGTGGACCTGAAGCGAAATCTCGATGATCTGCTCGATCTTTTCGCCGGTGCCAACCATTCGGTATCGCTGGAAATTGGCGGCCGCATGTTCCTTTCCATTCCGGCGACAGGATCGACGGCCGCCGTCAAGAAATTCCGTTCGCTTTGCGCTCCGCTGCTTGATCCCGTTGCCTGGGCGCTGGATTTTCGGCGCGACTGCATGGAAACCTACAATACGCCGATGGAGAGCCTGGATGTCGACGAGGCCACCAAGCTCTGCAAGCGCGCAATCGCCGACAACCCGTCCGATCCGGACGTGAAGCTTGCGCTTTCCCGTGTCTACTACAAGCAGGACCGCAAGGCTGAAGTCGTAGAGTTGTACACGCAGGCCGCAGAACTCGGCTCCGTTCAGGCGGAGTACCTGTTGGGCTGGGCCTACTATCGTGGCGACGGGGTCGAAGAAGACGAGACCAAGGCAGCGGGCTGGTTTGTCAAATCCGCGGAACACGGCCACATGAGTGGTCAATACCGGGCGGGGTTTTTCAGCGAACTTGGGATCGGCATGCCTAAAAACTATGCCAACGCCGCCAAATGGTATGAGCAGGCTTCACAGAAGGGATCGCTGGCAGCTTTTACCGACCTCGGGATGCTCTATCGTTTCGGATCCGGCGTCGAGCAGGACCATAAGAAGGCCGCCGATCTCGTCAGGACGGCGGCGGAAGGGGGGTATGCACGCGCTCAAAGGTATCTCGGCGATTTCTACGCGAATGGAATCGGTGTCACCGAGGATGCGGATGAGGCAGTCGAATGGTACAAAAAGGCGGCCGTACAGGGGGACGAGGAGGCAATAGAGAAACTGTCTGAACTCCGTTCGAAATGACGGCCCCGGATACGGAACATGCGAGATGGGCCACGGCGAGACGTGGACCCATCAGGCGGGAGCAGCAATCGCGCGGTAGACGCGGCTGCGGTGCGGAACTGCCCAACGGGTAGCGACGCAAACCTTGCGGCTGGTCCGTACCTGTGCCGCGCCCTTAACGAAAAAGGGGTTGGCGACATAATCGCCAACCCCTTTAAAATAGTGGCTCCCCGGGCCGGATTCGAACCAGCGACCAACCGGTTAACAGCCGGTTGCTCTACCGCTGAGCTACCGGGGAATAATGCTCAGGCTGAGCGGAGCGTATATCAAAGGTCTTTCCGATTTGCCAAGCTGTGAATGAAACTTTTTTGCATGCCCAAGTCCCAACGGTCTGGATGGCTGGAAATCACCGCATTCCCGGCATATCTGCGCAGGACAACCGGTTGAGGGCGATGGCGGATAGCAAAAGGACGCGCGAAGGCGACGAGAGCGGACGACCGACGCGCAATACGATACGCGTTCTCAACTGGCATCTGCCAGTGCCGGCGACTCGGGCCGGTCGCATCGGGCTCGGTTCGGCATTGGTGGTCGGCGGCGCGCTCGGATTTCTTCCGGTTGTCGGTTTCTGGATGCTGCCGCTCGGCCTGCTTGTCCTGGCGCAGGATGTGCCGCGTATCCGGCGCTGGCGCCGCAATCTGATCGTTCGCTGGGAGCGTCGGCGGCGAAAGGGACGCTAGGGCGGCCGTCCGGGCTTGGTTACCGCGTATTTGCGCCGCGTTTTCAATGTGCGGACACCGAAGGCCGGACAGCAATCGGGATCGATGCGAGGAACTATTCAGAATGGCGCTTGACCGCCAATTCGAAAATCCCTATCCGATCAACGACAACGGTGGATATTGGCCTCGTGGCGGAGTGGTTACGCAGAGGACTGCAAATCCTTGCACCCCGGTTCGATTCCGGGCGAGGCCTCCACCGGTTGCTTGCCTGACAGGGCGGCGAAGCGGGATCGACGGAAGCGGGTGATAACCATGGCGTACTCTTACGACGAACTGCGTCAAACCATGGTCGACAGCCAGATTCGCACGACCGACGTGACGAATCTGCGTGTCGTGGATGCGTTCCTTACCGTTCCGCGCGAGGTTTTCGTCTCAGATCAGCGCAAACCGTTCGCTTATATTGACGACGATATCGAGATTTCCGGCCCGGACGCCGAGGCGCGCCGCTTCCTGATGGAGCCGTCGCCCTTCGCGAAGCTCGTACAGCTTGCCGACGTAAAGCCGGGTGACCTCGTGCTCGATATCGGCTGCGGCACCGGTTACTCTTCCGCGGTTCTTTCGCTGCTTGGTAGCGCCGTGATCGCACTGGAGAGCGACGAGGAACTTGCCGAACGGGCGAGCGAGATCCTGCTGGAGAACGGCTTCGACAACGTTGCGGTCGTAACCGGATCGCTCGATGGGGGCTATGCGGGCGAAGGTCCCTATGATGTTATCTTTGTCGGCGGGTCCGTCGATTCTGTTCCCGAGGCCTTGTTTGGCCAATTGAAAGACGGCGGCCGGCTTGTGGTTGTCGAAGGGCATGGCCTGGGCGGATTTGCCACACTTTATGTGAAGGACGGGGCGTACGTTTCCGGGAGAAAAGCCTTTAATCTCAGCGTGAAGGCACTGCCGGGATTCGAGCGGAAGCTGGAGTTCTCGTTCTGATCGATGGGTGAATGGTTGCTGCTCGGCAACACCCGCCGATAAGTTCCGAGGCTGGTATTGCCGTGAAGGTAAGCGATTAATAATACACTAACGCCAACCATTGGTTGGTTATTGTCAATCAGGACTGTCCGCATGCGCCATTCCTTTCTCGCAACTGCCGTCGCTGTTGTCGCTATTGTTGCCCCACAGGCCGTTCACGCCGAAACCATTTTCGGCGCCATGGCCAAGGCCTACGAGAACAATTCGAGCCTCAATTCGGCACGAGCGGGCATGCGCGTTACGGACGAAAGCGTGGCGCTTGCCAAATCCGGCTACAGACCGCGTGTCACCGGTTCGGCGGGCATCACCAATTCATGGTCGACGGGGTCGTCGGGTTCCACCGGAGCGACGTTCGGAATTTCGATCAGCCAGTCGATCTTCGACGGATTTCGGACAAGGAACGGCGTTCGAGCCGCCGAACTGAATGTGCTGGCGCAGCGCGAGAATCTGCGTAACAGCGAACAGAACGTCCTGTTCGACACCGCGCAGGCCTATATGGACGTGTTGCAGAACCGCGATATCGCGATGTTCCGCCAGCGCAACCTCGCTTTTCTGGACGAACAGGTTCGTGCGGCACAGGCGCGCTTCGATGTAGGCGAGGGCACCCGGACCGATGTCGAGCAGGCAAGGGCTAGTCGCGCAGGCGCACAGGCCCAGCTCGAAGCGGCGCGTGCCGCCGCAATTTCGAGTGCGGCGATCTATCGGCAGTTGACCGGCACGGAACCAAAAGACCTCTCTCCGGCGAATGCGATCGCCAAGGGCTTGCCCGGATCGCTCGATAGCGCCCTTGCGACCGCTTTTGCGAAACACCCTGCCATTCTAGTCAGCAAGTATCTGATCGATGCGGGCGTTTATAACGTGAAAACGGCCGAGGGCGCGTTCCTTCCGTCGGTAAGTCTGTCGGCGTCTGCATCGCGCAACTATGCGCTGACGTCGCCAACGGGTGAATCGTCAAGTGCCTCGGTCGGTGCAACCTTGTCGGTCCCGATCTATCAGGGCGGATCGGCAAGCGCGTCTGTTCGCCAATCGAAGGAATCGCTTGGTCAGGCACGTATCGGTCTCGATGTTTCACGCGATCAGGTGCGCGCGGCCGTCACTTCGGCATATACGCAGTTGTCGGCATCGCAAGCTGCCGTGACCGCCAACCGCGAAACGCTTCGCGCCGGCCGCCTGGCGCTTGACGGCGTTGTCCAGGAACGCGACGTCGGTCAGCGCACCACGCTCGACGTCCTGAATGCCCAGAATACCGTGCTCTCTGCCCAGATCGCGCTTGCCCAAGCCGAACGTGACGTCGTCGTCTCCAGCTATGCGCTGTTGTCGGCGATCGGTCGGCTAACCGCGCGGGATCTCGGCCTGCGCGTGGCGCTCCACGACCCGAAAGAGCACTACAACGCGGTCAAGGACAAATGGTTCGGCCTGCGCACGCCGGATGGGCGTTAACCACAACGACAACTCATTTCTGTGGGCGGAACCGGCCGTTGCAAGCGGCCGGATTCTCTTCGGTCGGATCATCCGCTAAGCTTTACCGGTGATTCGCCGGATGGACCGGCGGGCCTCAGGCGACGGTAAGAAAATGTCTCAAAGCAGCGCGCTTCGCGAACAGCCTTCGATGGACGAGATCCTCGCGTCGATCCGCAAGATCATCGATGCGGGCGAGGCTCAGGCGAAGCCGCCCGTCGAGGAAAAGATCGAAGTCGCCGAAGTCGTAGAAACCGTTCCGCCGCCGCCCGCCAATGACCCGGTCGGCAAGCGCCCGGCTGCGCCGCCCTCCATTCTTCCGCAGCAGCCCCTGACCCGGCGCGCGCCGGAGCCCGCCGATGGCGCCTCTAAAGGTTCTGCCGGTGAAAAGAATTTTGATTTCGAGATCGCTGCGGCGGTCAGCGATTATCTTGCCGAGGAAAACAAGGCAGTCGAAATAGCCGCAGCCAAAGCGAAGCCCGAACCGGAAGTGGCGATTCCGGCAGAGACGGATTTCGTCGCGCAGGATGCAGGACAGGACGCCGATCAGGCAACATTTGCGGGTGCCGAAGACGCGGATATCGAACTGGATCTGTCCATCGACCTGTCAGAGACACCGGAAATGTCGGAAGCCGAAGCCGCATTGCTCCAGGAGTTTTCGGGCATCGACCGCGATCTGCTCGCCGATCGACAGGCGAAATATGACAGGCGTTTCAGCGAGGAAGATGTCGGCACATTCCGGAAGGTCGGCGATTTGCTGCGTGAAACTGTGAACCCGACCCGGACTACGGCTCCGACGGCAACGCGGCAGTCCACGGCGCTGGTCTCGGATATGGTGTCGCAGAGCGTCTCGCAGTCGCTGGCGAGCCTTTCCGATCTCGCGCCGCGCAGTCAGGCGCCGGATTTGGACGCTATGGCCGAGGAGATGCTTCGGCCGATGTTGCAGGAATGGCTCGACAACAATCTCCCGTCGCTGGTCGAGCGCCTCGTCCGAGCGGAGATCGAGCGCATTGCCCGGGGCGATCCGCGCGGCGCCTGACGCCGGCCCTTCGAACAGCACCTTTGTTGACAGTCCCGCGCGCTTCGGATTTACACCGGGGCTGAATCACCGACTTCGCTCGCGGACATTTCCACATGCTCGACAAGACCTTTGACGCGTCCAGCGTCGAACCCCGAATTGCCAAAATCTGGGAGGGCGCGAACGCCTTCGCCGCCGGTGCCGGAGCGAAGGAAGGCGCCGATCCCTATTGCATCGTGATTCCGCCGCCGAATGTGACCGGATCGCTGCATATGGGCCATGCGCTCAACAACACGCTGCAGGACATCATGATCCGCTATCAGCGGATGAACGGCAGGAACGTGTTGTGGCAACCGGGCATGGACCATGCCGGCATCGCCACGCAGATGGTCGTCGAACGCCAGCTGGCCGAGAGCGGCGAGAACATGACCCGCCGCGACATGGGGCGCGAGAAATTCGTCGAACGGGTCTGGCGCTGGAAGAACGAATCCGGCGGCATGATCTTCAACCAGCTTAAACGCCTCGGCGCCTCCTGCGACTGGTCGCGCGAACGCTTCACGATGGATGACGGTCTGTCGGCCGCGGTCCTCGAGGTCTTCGTCCGGCTCTACAAGGAAGGGCTGATCTACAAGGACAAGCGCCTCGTCAATTGGGATCCGAAACTGCACACGGCGATTTCCGATCTCGAGGTCGAGCAGAAGGAAGTGGACGGCCATCTGTGGCATTTCCGCTATCCGCTGGCCGATGGCGCGACCTACGAGCATCCCTACAATCTCGACGAGGAAGGCAACCGGACGGCTTGGAAACCGTCTGACGGCGAACCGGCTGGCTACGAGACGCGCGACTATCTGGTCGTCGCGACGACGCGTCCGGAGACCATGCTGGGAGACACCGGCGTCGCGGTCCATCCTGACGATCCGCGCTACAAGGATCTTGTCGGCAAGCAGGTGATCCTGCCGATCGTCGGCCGGCGCATTCCGATCGTCGCCGATGAATATCCCGATCCGGAAGCGGGCACCGGTGCGGTGAAGATGACACCGGCGCATGACTTCAACGACTTCGAGGTCGGCAAGCGCCGGAACCTGCCGGCGATCAGCGTGCTCGACGGCGAGGCCTGCGTGACCCTGAAGGGCAATGCGGATTTCCACTACGGCATCGAGCCGTCGGAAGAATTGACTGCCGCGATGAACGAATTGGACGGCCTCGACCGGTTCAAGGCGCGGGAACGTATAGTCGCGATGATGGAAGAGGGCGGACTGCTCGCTGCGGTCGAGCCGCACAAGCACCAGGTTCCGCATGGCGACCGGGGCGGCGTGCCGATCGAGCCCTATCTGACCGATCAGTGGTATGTCGATGCGGCGACGCTGGCGAAGCCCGCGATCGCGTCAGTGCGCGAGGGGCGGACCCAGTTCGTGCCGAAAACGTGGGAGAACACCTATTTCAACTGGATGGAGAACATCCAGCCCTGGTGCGTTTCGCGCCAGCTCTGGTGGGGACACCAGATTCCTGCCTGGTACGGACCGGACGGAACCGTCTTTGTCGAGAAGAGCCAGGAGGAAGCCGCGGCGGCTGCGAAGGCGCATTACGGCGAGGACGTCGATCTCGTCCGTGACGAGGACGTGCTCGACACCTGGTTCTCCTCGGCGCTCTGGCCGTTTTCGACGCTCGGCTGGCCGGAACAGACCGAGGCGCTTGCGACCTGGTATCCGACCAATGTTCTGGTCACGGGCTTCGATATCATCTTCTTCTGGGTCGCCCGGATGATGATGATGGGCCTTCATTTCATGAAGGACGAGACCGGCACGCCGGTGGAGCCGTTCGAAACCGTCTATGTCCACGCGCTGGTGCGCGACAAGTTCGGTGCCAAGATGTCGAAGTCGAAGGGCAACGTCATCGACCCGCTGGAGCTGATCGACGAATATGGCGCCGACGCGCTGCGCTTCACGTTGGCCATCATGGCGGCGCAGGGCAGGGACGTGAAACTCGACCCGGCGCGCATCGCGGGCTACCGCAATTTCGGCACCAAGCTGTGGAACGCGACGCGTTTTGCGCAGATGAACGGCGTCACGCATGATGCCGGCTTCAGGCCGGAAAACGCCAAACTGCAGATAAACCGCTGGATACTTACGGAACTGACCCGCACGGCGCGAGAGGTTGCGGACGGCATCGACCAGTATCGCTTCAACGATGCGGCGAGCGCAGCCTATCGCTTCGTCTGGAACACGTTCTGCGACTGGTATCTCGAACTGCTGAAGCCGGTCTTCAGCGGCGATGACGAGGAGGCTAAGGCCGAGGCGCAGGCCTGCGCTGCCCATGTTCTCGATGGCGTTTACAAACTCCTGCATCCCTTCATGCCTTTCATGACGGAAGAGTTGTGGGCGCTGACCGCCGAGAGCCGCGAATCGCTGCTCTGCCACGCGGAATGGCCGCGTCCGGACTTCGAGGACGCAGAGGCCGCCGGCGAGATCAACTGGCTGATCGACCTGGTGACGGGGATACGGTCGGTGCGCGCCGAAATGAATGTGCCCGCCTCCGCGATGGTGCCGCTCGTCATGGTTGGCGCCAACAACGAGACCTGCCGGCGCCTGCTGGATCATGATGCCGCGATCAGCCGGCTTGCCCGCGTCGAGGATATCCTCCTCGAAAGCGAGATGCCGAAGGGCTCGGCGCAACTCGTCCTGGGCGAGGCGACGGCCTGTCTGCCGCTTGGCGGACTGATCGATGTGGACGCTGAACGTGCGCGGCTGGGCAAGGCCATCGGCAAGCTCGAGGCGGATATAGACAAGATCGAGAAGAAGCTGGGCAACGAGAAATTTCTGGCCAATGCCAAGCCGGAAATCGTCGCCGGCGAACGCGAGAAGCTCGAGGAAGCGGAGCGTGAACGCGATTCGCTCAGGACCGCGCTGACGCGAATCGAGCAGATCGGCTAGTTTCCCCAAGGTAAGAGATTGCGATGCTCGGCGCGCCTTTTTAAAAAAGGCGGTATATGTGTCACTTATGCAACAACGGGCGCTTTGCGCCCGTTTTGCGTCCGGGGAGTCCCGAAATTCCGTCAAAAGGGGCATTTTTCAGAAAATCCGGCCCATATGTGTCGTTGACGTAAACGTAAAAGGCGGCCTCCTCCGAACTGGCGAAAGGCTACGCCTGTCGCCGGGCTCGATTGTGGCGTTTCTTTGGCCATTTTGTGCTTGAAAATGCCGCACTCCCTCCGACAAGAATAGGCAGACATGGTTTGGAGGAATTCATGCTCAGGGGCACTAGAACAACTATAATCGGCCTGATCGGCGCGACCTTGATTTCCAGCTCGGCGATCGCGGGCGGCTATTCCCGCGGGTCGGCCAATCTCGACCCGCTTTTCGACACCGGGAACTCGGTTACTACTTCTGCTGCCGTGGTAGCACCTAATCGTAGCTTCGATACGATCAACGGCACACCAGCCGGCGCGTTCGGACCTTCGCCCGTTGGAACATATGCGGACGAAAAGTTCAGCGAGACATATTATTTCGGCGCGGCGACCGCAGCGATTGGTCTTACCGAAGATCTCCGTTGCGCCGGCACATACTCCCAGCCTTTTGGAGCGAATGCCGACTATGGCTGGTCGAAGCTGGTATCCGGCATCGGAACCACGACAAGCAGCGAGCTGAGTTCCCATGAGTTCGGCGCGACCTGCGCCTATGGGATGGATGCGGGGAAGGGCCGTTTTCATTTCGTCGGCGGCGTTTTTTATGAATCGATAAACTACGACGAAGCCCGTGCATTCGGGTACGACTCTTTCGCGACAGGCTCTCAGGGCGCTGACATTTCCATGTCCGATGGCGGTGTCGGTTATCGGGCAGGCGTGGCTTATACGATCCCTGAAATCGCTCTGAAGGCTTCGCTTATCTATCGGTCCGAAGTTTCGCATACCCTTACAGGTCTGGTTCGCTCGGTAAGCATCGGCGGCCCGGTTAGCAGCTTCGCCGATGCCAGTTTGCCGCAGAGCGTCAAGCTCTCGGTTCAAAGCGGTATTGCACCGGGATGGCTGGCATTCGGTTCGGTCGAATGGACCGATTGGAGCGTCCTGCAGCAGGTGCAAGTCTATTCGGATCCCGGAACGCTTGCTGTTGGGCCAGTCGCCTTGCCGGGCGTCACGGTTGATGCCTTCTTCAGGGATGGCTGGACTGTCTCGGGCGGCGTTGGACACGCCTTCAACGACAAGTTCTCAGGTTCGCTGTCGCTAACGTGGGATCGCGGTGTGTCGCCGGGTCAGTACGTTTCCGGTTTCAGCGACACATGGACGGTCGCTGTTGGCGGCGCCTACAATCCTTCGGAAAAGCTATCGATCCGCGGTGGGGTTTCATTCTCGAGCCTTCAGGCGATTACCTACACCGAGCTGGACGCCGACGTGGTCTCCTATGACACCGATTACGCAATCGGCGGGGGGCTTTCGTTGGTTGCCAAGTTCTGACCTTCTGACCAGCGTTCCTCATGAGAAAGCCCCGCCGCATCCCGGCGGGGTTTTTCTTTGCGCCTGCATCATGCGCGCCTTGCGCCGTCTCTCCTCAAATTCCCTGAAATCGCCCGTTTTGTGACGAATTGGCAACACCTTTGGGGTAAGAATGCCGCTAGAACGCATGGAGCAGAATGTGCCCATTTGCCGCCATAAACCGGGAGCATCGCAGTGTGGTTCCGTTCGAGGCGGTTGGTTCGGGCGGACAAGGGACAGAATTTATGGACGTCAGGTGCGTCTCGACAGGACAGGCTTCGGGCAGCGATAGAGCCGCCGGATTTACCTTTCAGGGTCGATGCAGCCGGGCGCTCCGGCGGAGCGACAAGGCGCGTGATGGCGCGCCGGTATCCGGGATGTAAAACGAGTATCATGACCACGACAGGGTCCGGAAAATTCAATACGCCACGCATACGCGCCGCCTCGCTGGCGGCCGCTTTCGGCGTTTCGCTCGGACTGGCGGCGGCGCAGGCCGGTCCGGCTTTCGCCCAGTCGGGCGATGGCGACCAGAAGGGGCCCTGGGCGATGTTCCGCTTCGGCTTCACGGCCTACAAGAGCGGTCGCAAGGACGAAGCCCTCAAAGCCTATCGCGATGCGGCCGAACACGGGCATGCCGGCGCGCGCTGGAAGCTGGCGACGATGTATGCGTCCGGCGACGGCGTGAAGGAAGACGACTACGAGGCGTTCCGGCTCTATGAAGGGCTCGTCAATGAAGGCGCGGCGCCCGGTACGCGCGACGAGACTTTCATCGCGCATTCGCTGATGTCGCTCGCCAGCTATCTGCGCCGCGGCATTCCCGACTCTCCGATCGCGCCCGATCCCCTGCGAGCCCGTCAGCTTTATCTACAGGCAGCAAGCCAGTTCGGCGACGCCGATGCCCAGTTCGAGCTTGGCCGCATGTATATGAACGGCGAAGGCGGCCCGGCGGATCCCGTTCAGGCGGCGCGCTGGTTCAATCTCGCCGCGCACAAGGGGCATGTCGGCTCCGAGGCGATGCTCGGCAAGATTCTCTTCGACTCCGGCAAGACGGTGAAGGGTCTGTCATACATGACAATGGCTCTCGACAAGGCGGGCGATCCGGACATTCACTGGATCCGCGCCTTGCAGGAAGAAGCCTTCGCCGTCGCTTCGGAAGCGGACCGGCGCACCGCGATGGCGCTCGCGGCACAGAACTAAGTCAATCTATCCCTGATCGAACTGGCGGATTGCGCTTTGCGGCAGCGATGCCGTCGGGCACTCATTGCCGAGAATTTTCCAGGACGTGTTGTTGAGGACGCGTTCGCAGCGTGCCAGCTTTGCGCCGGAGGCGGTCTTCAGACAGATCGTCTGACCCTCGGGGATGTCCTCGCCATTGCCGCGGCAACTGCAGTTATTCGCCGAAAGGGCAGGATGCGCCAAGATCGCCATCGCGAGGACGATCGAGGAAAGCAGGACGGGACGTAACACCATGGGCCGGTACCTCCTGACGCCAGCATAGCACGGGCGGGAGGATCGGCAAATTCCGGTTGTTCAGGCGGCGTAATCGATCGCCACAGGAACATGATCGGACGGCTTTTCCCAACCGCGCACATGCTTGTCGATCTCCGCCGACCGCAGCCGGTTCGCGGCTTCCGGCGACATCAACAGGTGGTCGATCCGGATGCCGTTGTTCTTCTGCCAGGCACCGGCCTGGTAATCCCAGAACGTATAGGTACCGGGCGCCTCGGTGACGTTCCGCACGGCCTCGGTGAAGCCGAGATTGACGAGGCGACGGAACGCGGCGCGGGTTTGCGGAAGGAAAAGCGCGTCGCCTTCCCAGACCTTCGGATCGTGGCAATCCTCCGGCTGCGGAATGACATTGTAGTCCCCGGCGAGGATGAGAGGCTCTTCCAGCGCAAGCCGGTCTTCGGCCCATGCATGCAGGCGCTCCATCCAGGCCAGCTTGTAGGGATATTTCTCGCTGTCGACCGGATTTCCGTTCGGCAGGTACAGCGAGACGACGCGCAAGGCCCCGCTCTCGACCGAAAACACGCCCTCGATGAAGCGGGCCTGGACGTCGTCGTCGTCACCCGGCAGGCCACGATTGACCTCGTCGAAGGGAAGCTTCGACAGGATGGCGACGCCGTTGAACCCTTTCTGGCCATGCGTTTCGACGTGATAGCCGAGGTCTTCGAAAATCTCGCGGGGGAAATTCTCGTCGACCGACTTGATCTCCTGAAGGCAGGCGATATCAGGCGCGGCCTGTTCCAGCCAGCTCTTCACCGTCTCGATGCGGGCCTTGACGCCGTTGATGTTCCAGGTGGCGATTTTCACGGGAAGAGGCTCCGATTCCTGCATGTGCCGTCGATTGTTCGTAACCTTGCCCGGCCACCGCGTAAAGCCGCTGCCCGCCCGCGGGAAGGAATTGGCATGAATCATGCAGATTTCCTTGATGGGGGGGAATTGCGTCGATTGCGGCGCTACAATGAGCAAAGTGGGGAATAATGGCTAATAATCAGGCAAATACAGACGGTTCACTCGTCTATCGACTGGCGGACACGCCGCCGCCGCTTCCGTCGCTACTTGCTGCCGCGCAGCATATTCTTGCGAGTATTGTCGGCATCGTCACGCCCACGCTGGTGATCGGCGGCGTTCTGGGGTTGGGTGAACATGTTCCCTATCTCATCGCCATGTCGCTGTTCGTCTCCGGCGTCGCGACATTCATCCAGTGCCGGCGGATCGGGCCGGTGGGCTCCGGCCTCCTCAGCCTGCAGGGCACCAGCTTTGCATTTCTCGGCGCCATCCTCGCCGCCGGCTTCGCCGTGAAGGGCAGGGGCGGCACGCCTGAAGACATCCTCGCGATGATTTTCGGCCTCTGCCTCGTCGGCTGCCTCGTCGAGATCATCCTTAGCCAGTTCATTGACCGGATGGATCGGATCATCACCCCGACGGTCACCGGCATCGTGATCACGGTCATCGGCCTAAGCCTCGTCAAGGTCGGCTTCACCGATTTCGCCGGCGGCGTCGGCGCGGGCGACTCCTTCGGCAGTCCGCTCAACCTTGCGCTCGGCATTTTCGTGGTCGCGGTCATCCTGCTGATGACCTTCATGCAAAACCCGATGATCCGGATATCGGCCATCATGATCGGCCTCGTGGCCGGCTTCATCGTCGCTGCGATCCTCGGGCAGGTGAATTTCTCGTCTTTCGGCTCGCAGCCTGTCTTCGCGATCCCGGTTCCGTTCAAGTTCGGGTTCGCCTTCGATTTCGCACTCTTCATCCCGATCGCCTTCATCTACCTGATCACCGCGATCGAAACGACGGGCGACCTGACCGCGAACTCGGTCATCTCCGGCGAACCCGTCGAGGGCGAGGTCTATATGGGCCGCATCAAGGGAGGCGTGCTGGCTGACGGCGTCAATTCGGGGATTGCCGCGATATTCAATACGTTCCCGAACACGACCTTCAGCCAGAACAACGGTGTGATCCAGATGACCGGCGTCGCGAGCCGCCATGTCGGCTACTACATCGCCGGCATTCTCGTCGTGCTCGGCTTCTTCCCGATCATCGGCGGGATATTCCTGCTGATCCCGAAAGCGGTGCTCGGCGGCGCGACGCTGGTGCTGTTCGGCTCCATCGCCGTGGCGGGTATCCGTATTCTGTCCTCGCAGGAGATCGATCGGCGCAAGATCTACATCATGGCGGTGTCGTTCGGCCTCGGCCTCGGGGTGACACTAGTGCCGGACGCGATCAAGCAGTTGCCGGATATGCTGCAGCGCGTCGTTGCGACGCCGATCACGCTTAGCGGCCTGACGGCGATCATTCTGTCGCTGGCGATCCCGGACCGCAGTTCGAAACATACCCCGGCAGAGGGCGCAGCCGAAACGGCCTGACAAATGAACAGCGGCCCGTTGCAAAACGGGCCGTCCTGTTTTCCGGATATCAGGACATCAGATCGAGAAGGATGTCCCGCAGCCGCAGCTTGCGACTGCATTGGGATTTCTGATCTGGAAAGACTGGCCAATCAGGTCGTCGACGAAATCGATTTCCGAGCCGGCCATATAGACCATCGAAAGCTCGTCGATGAGGATCGTCGCACCGTTCTTTTCGATGACGATGTCATCGTCCTGCGCGGCGGGAACCAGATCGAACTTGTAGGAAAAGCCCGAGCAGCCGCCGCCTTCGACCGAGATGCGCAGCGCCTTGTTGTCGGCTTCGTTCGCGACGATCTTCGCGACCCGCGCCGCACAGGCGTCCGTCACGGTGACATCTTTTCCGGCCATAGTCGGATGTGCGGTCATGATTTCTGGTCCTCGGGCAAGGCGATCATACTGTGTTCAAGCTTTGCAACAATAGGTATGAAGCGGCACTGCCAGCGTCAATAGCGGGATGGGAAGGGGCAAACATGCGGCCGGTTTCGGACGAAACCTTGCAGGGCATCGGTTTCGGGCTCGGTGAACGGGCGGTCTTCGCGACGGATCCGGCCCAGAGCCGCGGCCGGTTTTACGACGAGTCCCGCAGCCGCACCCGCACCGAATTTCAACGTGACCGCGACCGGATCATCCACTCCACCGCCTTCCGGCGGCTGAAGCACAAGACGCAGGTCTTCTTCAGCCATGAGGGCGATCATTACCGCACGCGCCTCACGCACACGATCGAGGTCTCGCAAATCGCACGCGCCCTGGCGCGCGCCTTCCGCCTGGACGAAGACCTCGCCGAAGCCGTGGCGCTGGTGCATGACTTCGGCCACACCCCCTTCGGCCATACCGGCGAGGATGTGCTGGACGAGTGCATGACCGGATATGGAGGCTTCGACCACAATGCGCAGGCGCTGCGTGTAGTAACGAAGCTGGAGCGCCGCTACGCAGAGTTCGACGGGCTGAACCTCACATGGGAAACGCTTGAGGGGCTCGTCAAGCATAACGGGCCGTTGGTTGACGCATTGACAGGCGAGGGGACGCCTGGCCCGGTGCCGCCGACGATCCTCAAATATTGCGAGCTGCATGATCTGGAGATCGACAAGCATGCCGGTCTGGAGGCCCAATTGGCGGCGATCTCCGACGACATCGCCTATAATACCCATGACATAGATGATGGACTGCGCGCCGGCCTGCTGACCTTCGACATGCTTCACGAAGTGGCGCTGCCGCGCGAGATCCTCGAGGAGGTCGACAGCCGTTATCCGGGTCTGGACGACAATCGACGCGGCCATGAGACGACGCGGCGCCTGATCACCCGCATGGTCGAGGACGTGATCGGCCAGACGCGGGCCAATCTCAAAGCGGTGAAGCCTGCCAGCGTGCAGGAGGTCTATGCCGCCGGGCGGACACTGGCCACATTTTCGAAGGAGATGGCGGCGCTGGAGAAGGAGCTCAAATCCTTCATGTTCGCGAACATGTACCGCCATCCGAGCGTCATGCGGGTCCGTGCGCAAGCGGAGGATATCGTGCGCGACCTTTTCTCGGCCTTCATGGCGCAGCCGGAGCGGATGGGCGGGATCTGGTCAGCTCAGTTGCCGCAACTCGACGAGCAGGCGCTGGCGCGCCGTGTCGCTGATTATCTTGCCGGCATGACCGACACCTTTGCCCAGTCCGAACACCGGCGGCTGTTTGACCGAACACCCGAATTGCGTTAGCGACGCCCGCACGATCCGCCCGGCGGGTCGGTAACATCATCCAGGACAGTGACTATGAACATCTTCACCGAGTTTCGGCATCGGGTCGTCAAGGCCGTGGAAGCGCTGGGCGTGCAAGCGAAAGACGGCGGCGCGCTGGATTTTTCCAAACTCGGGATCGAACCGCCGCGCGACGCTTCGCATGGCGACATCGCCACCAATGCCGCGCTCGTGCTGGCGAAACAGGCCGGCATGGCGCCGCGCGACCTTGCGGAGAAGATCGCCGAAAAGCTCGGCGAGGACAGCGATGTGGAAATGTCCGGCATTGCGGGGCCGGGCTTCGTGAACCTGAAACTGTCCGACGGTTTCTGGCGCAAACAGCTCGCGACAATTCTGGCACAGGAGGCCGGCTACGGCAGCTCCGATCTCGGCGGTGGACGGAAGATCAATGTCGAGTATGTCTCGGCCAACCCGACAGGACCGATGCATGTCGGCCATTGCCGCGGCGCGGTCGTCGGCGATGCGCTGGCCAATCTCCTCGGTTTCGCCGGCTATGACGTAACCAAGGAATACTACATCAACGATGCCGGCGTGCAGATCGACGTGCTCGCCCGCTCGGTGTTGCTGCGCTACCGCGAGGCGCTCGGCGACCAGATTGGCGAAATTCCGGAAGGTCTTTATCCGGGCGATTATCTCGTCCCGGTCGGCGAGGCGCTGGCCGAGGAATATGGCCGCGACCTCCTCGACATGCCGGATGACGAGGCGCTGGCGATCGTCAGGGACCGGGCCATCGACACGATGATGGCGATGATCCGCGACGACCTTGCCGCGCTCAACATCCATCACGACGTGTTCTTCTCGGAACGGGATCTGCATGCCGACGGCGAGAAGCGCATTCGCACCGCGATCAACGAACTGACCATGAACGGCCATGTCTACAAGGGCAAGCTGCCGCCGCCGAAGGGCCAGCTTCCCGACGACTGGGAGGATCGCGAGCAGACGCTGTTCCGTTCCACCGCCGTCGGCGACGATATCGACCGGCCGCTCGTCAAGTCGGACGGGTCCTACACCTATTTCGCAGCCGACGTTGCTTACTTCATGGACAAGTACAAGCGCGGTTTCGAGGAGATGATCTATGTCCTCGGCGCCGACCATGGCGGCTATGTGAAGCGTCTGGAAGCGCTGGCGCGCGCCGTCTCGGGCGGCAAGGCCAAGCTGACGGTGCTGCTCTGTCAGCTCGTCAAGCTCTATCGCGACGGCGAGCCGGTCCGCATGTCGAAGCGGGCAGGGCAGTTCGTGACGCTGCGCGACGTGGTCGACGAGGTCGGGCGCGACCCTGTCCGGTTCATGATGCTCTACCGGAAAAACCTCGAGCCGCTCGATTTCGACTTCGCCAAGGTGACGGAGCAGTCAAAGGACAATCCGGTCTTCTATGTCCAGTATGCGAGTGCCCGCTGCCATTCCGTGTTACGGCAGGCCGCGGAGCAGTTCGGCGAGCCGGTCGAGGCGGATCCCTCCGCGCTCGATCTCTTGACCGACGAGACCGAGATCGCGCTTATCCGCAAACTCGCGGAATATCCGCGTGTCATCGAGGCGGCCGCCCAGGCACATGAACCGCATCGCATCGCGTTCTATCTCTATGACCTCGCCGGCGCTCTGCATGGGCACTGGAACCGGGGCACTGACGACGACGCCTTACGCTTTGTTAAGGTTAACAATCCACAATTGACCCGTGCCAGACTGGGTCTGGTGCAGGGCGTCCTCAACGTGCTGCGGTCCGGCCTGTCAATTGTCGGGGCTGATTCACCTGCGGAAATGCGGTAAAACCCTGTCACCTTTTGCCCATAATGCGCTGGCAATGAGCGTATTCTGGGGGCATGGCGTCCTCTGGGTAAGGTGTACGGGGTAGTGGCATGACGGACGCAACCAATCGCAAGTTGGACGTCAAGGACAACGAGTTTGGCGACATAGCGCGGGACGATCCGCTCTATGAGCTGTCGCAGATTATCGGCTTTTCGCGACCCGCGGAGCCGGAAAATCCGCGTCAGGCGCAAGAAGATCACATCGATCTCGAGCAGGAATTGCTTCGAGAACTGGATAACTTCCCCATTTCCGGAAGATCGTCTGCGGAAGTCTCTGATTATCAAGACTATTCCGAGCCGGAGCCTGCCGAGCGGGCGGCCGCGCCCGAAGATCCGCGCTCTTCCGAACCGCTCGATTTCGACAGCGAGTTCGAGCGGGACTTCGGCGGCGTTTTCAAAATGCCCGAACCCGAAACCTCTGAGCCCGTAGCTCCCGAACCTGTTGTCGATATGGATGAGCCGGACCCGATGGAGGCCGAACTCTCCCAGCCGGAATTCGAACCGGCGCCGGTTTCGCCACCGGTTTTTGCGGAAATGCCGCGCTTTGAACCCGAGCCGGAGCCCGCTCCGCGGCCGGCAGCCGATTCGCTTGAAAACGAACTTCTGGACCTGCTTGGCAGTATTGGCGAGAAGGCCAAGGCTCCCTGGACTGCTGAACCGGCCCCTGTCGAGCAAATAGTTGTGGATGAACCGGTTGCTGTCGAGCAGCCGGATTTCGACGCCTATGTTACGGAAGCGGAAGTCGACGAAGAACAACCGGAGGCTGTCGCCGACACGCTGTCCACCGCCCCGCGGCCGCTATGGTTCGATGAACCGGAACCGCTCCATGAGCCGGCGGCCCAGAATTTCGACGAGACGTTCGATGAACCGGCAGCCGAAACTGAGCCAGTGGTTGAACTTGAGCCGGATGAGGACATCGCGCTCCTCGATGCTTTCGAGAGCGAGTTGAGCGAGGGACTTTCGATCTCGCTCGATGAGATGTCGCAGGAAGAGGCGCATGCGCAGCAGGATGCCGCTCAGGACTTCTCTATCGAGGACGAACTCGATCTGGATCGTACCTACGAAGCATCGGCCGACACGGACGACGATGACGCGGTCAGCGATATCGAGAATGCCGCGAGCGAGATTGCCGCAGCGGCGCGGCCCAGCATGCCGCCGGTCCTCGATACCGCGGATCTGTCCGGTGGCGATATCGAGGCGATGCATCCGTTGGATATTCCCCGGCACGAAGCGGAGGAAGCGGTACATTCGGAGCCGAGCGGTATCGAACGCGAACTCGATGCCGCACTGACCGGATACGACCAGTATGAAGACGAACCCGCTCCGCGGTTCGCCGCCGCTGCTGCCGTCATGCCGGCTGCCAGCTACGATCTCGACGCGATCGAAAACGAACTCGCCCGCGACATGGACTATGTGGCCCATGACCTTGAGGCGCGGAACGCCGAGGAAGACGATTTCGACGGTTTCGAGGACGAATTCGACGAGCCTGTCGTGGCTCCGCATCCGGCCGAACGCCCACGTTCCGGCCGCGGCATGATGATTGCAGCCGTAGTCGGCGGTGTTGCCATTCTCGGAGCAATCGGCGCTTTCGCCCTGATGGGCAGCAATGTCGGCGACGATGGCGGCCCGGTTCTGGTCAAGGCTGATCCGGATCCGGTCAAAATCGTTCCGGAGGATCCGGGCGGCAGGGAAGTGCCGAACCAGGATCGCGCCGTCTACGGCGAAGTCGACGGCAACGGCGAAATCGCGCCGAAGCAGGATACGCTGGTTTCGACCTCGGAAGAGCCGATCGACCTGAATGGGGGGTCGACCTTGCTGCCGAACGGGGTTGCCGAAACAGCAAAGGTCGAAGACCGGCTGATGCCGGAAGCCGCGGCTTCCGATGGCATGAGCGCCGCAGGCGACGACGGGCAGGCTCTGTTGCCGCCGCGTCGCGTGCGCACCGTCATCGTCAAGCCTGACGGCTCCTTTGTTCCCACTCCCGCGGCAACACCAACGGCGCAGCCGGAACGGGCACCGCAGACGGCCGAAGCTGCCGTGATCCAGCCGGAAACCACCCAGCCCTCCGCGACCGACACGCAGGCATCCGGGACGCAGGGCGCGCAGCAGGACGATACCGAGGCGCTCCAGCAGATGGCGTCGGTGTCCGAGCCCGAAACGACGGCCGCTCCCGAGCCGGCGCAGACCGCATCGCGTAACATCCCGACTCCGACGGTCATACCGGAACGTCCGGTCGACCAGCCGGTGCAGGTCGCCTCGCAGCCGGCTGCCGCTCCTGCGATCCAGACACAGCCGGCTGTTCCCGGCGGTTACACGGTGCAGATTTCGTCGCAGCCTTCCGCGGCGCTCGCTCAGCAGTCGGCCACCGATCTGTCGCGGCGTTTCGGCAATCTCCTCGGCGGACGGGCGATATCGATCCAGCAGGCCGAAATCGAGGGACGCGGCACGTTCCACCGCGTACGTGTCGCCGCATCGGGCCGCGACGATGCCGTCGCGCTCTGCGAAGCCCTGAAACGGGCGGGCGGAAGCTGCTTCGTCACCCGATAAGATAGCGATCTTTTCATCGAAGGGCGGTCCTCGGGCCGCCCTTTCTCGTTTCGGCTGAAACGGCCTATGATTCGGCATGACCGAATCAAAAGCGATGATCGTCGGCTGCGCCGGCAAGATGCTCACCCAGGACGAAATCGCGTTCATCGAACGCGAGAAGCCTTGGGGGCTAATCCTGTTCGCGCGCAATATCGGACTGATCGAGGAAATCCGGATGCTCACGGCGCATTTCCGGTTGCTGGTCGGACGCGAGGATGCGCCGGTCTTCATCGATCAGGAAGGCGGGCGGGTGCAGCGTATTCGCGAACCGATCACGCAATCCTATCCGTCCGGCGCGGCGATCGGGGCTATCTATCGTCGCGATCCGGCTGCCGGTTTGAGGGCGGCCAGGCTGATGTCGCGCCTGCATGCCGCCGATCTTCGCCCGCTCGGCATCAATGCCGATTGCCTGCCCGTCCTCGACGTGCCGGTGGAGGGCGCGCATGACGTGATTGGCGACAGGGCCTATGGCAAGGACCCCGAAACGGTGACCGCGCTCGGCCGCGAGGCCGCCGAGGGGCTTCTGGAAGGCGGCGTCCTGCCGGTGATCAAGCATATGCCGGGTCACGGGCGGGCTTTTTCCGACAGCCACAAGGCGCTGCCGGTGGTCGATACGCCGCTCGAGGACCTACGCCGGCACGACTTTCCGCCCTTTGCCGCTCTTTCCGATATGCCGATGGCGATGAGCGCGCATGTGGTCTACGCGGCGATCGATCCGAAACGTCCCGCGACCACGTCGCATGTCGTCGTTCAGGACATCATCAGGGGTGAACTGGGCTTCGACGGTCTGCTGATGAGCGACGATGTCTCGATGAAAGCACTTTCTGGGGATTTCGGGGCGCGTACCGAAAGCATCTTTGGCGCGGGCGTCGATGTTGTCCTACATTGCAACGGCGTCATGGACGAAATGCTGGCCGTCGCCGCGAACACGCCAATGCTAAGGGGCAGGGCGCTGGACCGGGCCGAGAAGGCACTGAAGCGGCTCGACCACCATGACGGACGGCTCGACGATACGGCCCATGTCGCCGGCTTGCGGGACGAACTGAACGGATTTTTCACGGCTGTCGTCTGAACCGGGCGGCATCCGAAGGCGCCGGATACGCGGCGCAGATGGAGCGGAGCCCTTGGGCGCGACGGAGAAGCAGACGGCAGGCGGAAAGGGCGGCGCGGTAAAGCCGGCACCGATGGACGCCGTCTGGCAGGACACTGGCCCGGAACGCACCACGTCCGAACCGGAACTGGTTGTCGATGTCGATGGCTTCGAGGGCCCGCTGGACCTGCTGCTGCATCTTGCGCGCAACCAGAAGGTTGACCTTACGCAGATTTCGGTCCTCGAACTGGCGCGCCAATATCTCGTCTTCATCGAAAAGGCCCGGGCGCTGCGGCTTGAATTGGCGGCCGACTATCTGGTCATGGCGGCGTGGCTTGCCTTCCTGAAATCGAAGCTGCTGATCCCCGAGCCGAAGGTCGAGGGCGAGCAGACCGGCGAGGAGATGGCGGCGATCCTGCAATTCCGGCTGAAAAGGCTGGAGGCGATGCGCGACGCGGCGGCGAGGCTGGTCAACCGCAACCGGCTGGGGCGCGACGTCTTCGCGCGCGGCATGCCGGAGATGGTGATCGTCGACAGGAAGTCCGAATATCACGCCTCTCTCTACGATCTTCTAACGGCCTATGCGCAGCAGCGCCAGCGCGTCGCGATCGATCATGTCGAAATCGCCAAACGCGCGGTCTGGTCGCTGACCGAGGCGCGCGAGCTATTGCGCAAGCTGGTCGGAGACATGAGCGACTGGACTGCGCTCGATAGCTATATCGCCGCCTATGCGCCGACGCCGCAACTGCGCCGCACGGCCATCGCGAGCGCGTTTGCGGCAAGTCTTGAATTGGTGCGCGAGAGGGTGGTCGACATACGCCAGGACGCGCCTTTTGCGACGCTTTACATGCGGGATGTTGCCGCGGCAGGGACGGAACAATGACAGACACGATCGATGAAACCGGCGGCGTCGAAGCGCTCGGCGGCTATTTCGAGGACCGACCCGACGCTGCGGACGATGCCTATATCGACATTACCGCGGACAATCCTGCCGCCCGTCTGATGGAGGCTGAGGCCATGCGCATGGCGGAGGCGCTGGTTTTCGCATCGAGCGAGCCCGTCAGCGAAAAAGCGCTGGCCGCCCGGCTGCCGGAAGGTGTCGACGTGCGCGCGCTGATGGAGGAATTGCGGGACTTCTACGACAAGCGCGGCGTCAATCTTGTTCGTATCGAAAATACCTGGGCGTTCCGGACCGCCGGTGATCTCGGCTTTTTGATGCAGCGCGAAGAGGTTCAGCAGCGCAAATTGTCGCGCGCCGCGCTCGAAGTGCTCGCCATCATCGCCTATCACCAGCCGATTACTCGCGCCGAGATGGAGGATATTCGCGGTGTCGAGACCTCCAAGGGCACGATCGACGTGCTGATGGAGACCGGTTGGGTGAAGATGCGCGGCCGCCGCAAGACGCCGGGGCGTCCGGTGACCTATGGCACGACGACGGATTTCCTCGATCATTTCGGCCTGTCGGAAATCCGCGATTTGCCGGGAATGGAGGAATTGAAGGGCGCCGGGCTACTGTCCTCGCGCATGCCGGCGGGCTTCTCCATGCCGCTCCCTTCCGTCGATCCGGACGAACTGACCGAGGAAGAGGATGAGCTTACCGACATCGATTTGGAGGAGCTCGGTCTGTTGACACCCAAGGGCGGCGATGATTGAGACGGAGCGGGCGCTCGCCGCCCGACCCTTTTCACCCTCGATCGCAACCGATGGTTCAAAATTCACAGAGTTCCCATCAGCGCACGGGCGTCACCTTCGCAGCGGAGTTGTCGTTCGAGGACATCCATCTCCATTATGGTGACGTCCACACGCTGAAGGGCATCACGCTGACGGCGCATCCGGGCGAGATTCTCTGCCTTCTGGGGCCGTCCGGCTCCGGCAAGACATCGCTGTTGCGCCTCGCCGCGGGGCTCGAAAAGCAATCCTCCGGGCGGGTTCTCGCCAATGGGCGCGAGGTTGCGGGCGACACGGTCTTCACACCACCGGAAAAACGCTCTGTCGGGCTGATGTTTCAGGATTTTGCGCTTTTTCCGCACATGACGATCCTGGACAACGTCAAATTCGGTCTCCGCAAGATGAACTCCGTCGACACCAACCGCGAGGCGCTGGCGGCGATTCGGCGTGTCGGTCTTGAGCATCATCTCAATTCCTATCCGCATGTGCTGTCGGGCGGCGAACAGCAGCGCGTTGCGCTGGCGAGGGCGCTGGCGCCGCGGCCTTCCGTCATCCTGATGGACGAGCCGTTCTCTGGCCTCGATACGCGTCTGAAGGACAGCGTGCGCGCGGAGACGCTGGCTATCCTGCGCGAAACGCGGGCGACCGCGATCGTGGTGACGCATGATGCCGAAGAGGCGATGCGGATGGGCGACAGGATCGCGCTTCTCGACAAGGGCGAGATCGTCCAGGCGGGCACCGCGCAGGAAATCTACCACGCACCGCGCAATCTCTTCGTCGCCGGCTTCTTTGCGGAACTGAACCTGTTTTCCTCGGTGCGCCGCGATGGGCGGGCGGATACCCCGCTCGGATCCTTTGTCTGCGAACGCGGCCGGGAGGGCGAGCGGGTGACCGTCGCGGTGCGCACGGTCGGCGTCGACGTGCGCCCGCCCGATCGGACCGATGTGGCCGGCGGCATACCCGGGCGCGTCGTCAGCCGGCGTTTTCTCGGCGTGACCGAGACCCTTGTATTGGCCGTCCCCGGCGCCGACGAGCCGGTCAGGGCGCGCATCCGCGCCGACGAACTGCCGCCCGGCATTAAAGATGTGACCATTTATGTACGTCCGGGGGACATAATGCTGTTTGAATCTGAAAACGAAAACGCCTAAGTGGTGACAAACGCGCTTTTAGGAGACTTGATAGATGGGAAGTTTCAGCATTTGGCACTGGGTCATCGTGCTGGTTATCGTGCTGCTGCTGTTCGGCCGGGGCAAAATCCCTGATCTGATGGGCGATGTCGCCAAGGGAATCAAGAGCTTTCGCAAGGGGCTCTCGGATGATGCCGACGACAAGCAAGACGGTACGAAAACCGTCGAGCACAAGTCCGAAGAATCTGTCGACACCACCGTCGCCGCCAAGAAAAAAAGCTGATCAGCCTTTATGCGCCATGTGCCCGGCCGGGTAACCGGCTGCGCCTTGGTGCGGATGGATAGCCGCCATGTTGCCGGATTTCGGCTGGAGTGAACTGCTCGTTATAGCCATCGTGCTGATCGTAATCGTCGGCCCGAAGGATCTGCCGAAGATGCTTCGCACCTTCGGCAAGACGACCAGTAGCCTGCGCAAGATGGCGGGTGATTTCCGGCGTCAGTTCGACGATGCCTTGAAAGAGGCGGAACTGGACGATGTTCGCCAGATCGCCAGCGATCTGAAGGGGCTCGACCCGCGCCGCCAGATCAAGGATACGCTTGGCCCTCTCGGCAAGGTAGGCCAGGACATCAGCAGCGAATTGAAGAAGGCGACTTCGGATATCGAGAAGTCCGGCAAGCCCAACACTGACAAGGCAAAGACCGACACGACCAAGCCGTCGGTCACTGCGGACAGCGCCAAGGCGATTGAAGCCGCATCTTCCTGGGCCGACGACCTGAAGCCGGCTGACAAGCCGAAGGCTGCCGGAAAGACAGCCCGGAAACCTGCTGCAGCAAAGCCGAAGACTGCGTCCAAACCGGCCGCAAAAGTTGCTTCGGTGCGGAAGACCGCAGCCGCAAAAGCAGCGGCCACCAAGGCCGCGTCGACGAAAGCGCCTGCGAGCAAGACCGCCGCGGCGAAATCCAAATCCACGGCTGCGCCCAAATCCCGGACGTCGACCGCGCAAACCAAAGCCGCCGCGAAGCCGAAGGCTGCGACCAAGACCACAAAGACAGCCGCTAAGGATCAATCGTGAGCGACCGATCCACCGAAGAACAGGCGATGGAAGCGTCGGCAGCGCCGCTGATGTCCCATCTCATCGAATTGCGCACGCGGCTGATGTGGAGCGTGGCAGCGTTCTTTGTCGCATTCCTCCTCTGCTATGCCTTCTCAGCGCAGATTTTCAACCTGCTCGTCGTGCCCTTCCAGTGGGCCGTCGAATGGCACGATCTGCCCGAAGACCAGGTCCGGTTCATCTATACCGCGCCGCAGGAGTTCTTCTTCACGCGCATCAAGATCGCCGCGTTTGGCGGCATGATCCTGGCGTTCCCGATGATCGCTTCGCAGATCTATCGCTTCATCGCTCCGGGCCTGTATTCAAACGAGAGGCAGGCCTTTCTGCCATATCTGGTCGCCACGCCGATCCTCTTCCTTCTCGGTTCCTGTCTCGTCTATTTCATGGTCATTCCGATGGCCATGTGGTTCTTCCTGTCGATGGAGCAGACGGGCGGCGAGGGGATCGCGTCGATCCAGCACTTGCCGAAGGTTTCCGAATATCTCAGCCTCATCATGACGCTGATCTTCGCGTTCGGGCTGGTCTTCCAGTTGCCGGTCGCGATCACGCTGCTTGCCCGCGCCGGCCTCGTGACGACAGAGGGGCTTGCCGACAAGCGCAAATACGCCATCGTGTTCGCCTTCGTCGCGGCCGCGATCCTGACGCCGCCTGATCCGCTGACCCAGATCGGCCTCGCAATCCCTACGATCCTTCTCTACGAAATTTCGATCATATCGGCCCGCTATGTCGAAAAGCAGAGACGCGAAGCGCAAGCGGCCGCGGACGGAGATGACAGCAGCGAGGGTGAGGAAACGGCGGCGAGCGAAGACGGCGACGAGCAGGATACGGAATCGGACTCGAAGTCGTCCTGAGGGCGGCGCGGCGCGCGCTGCTCTTGACCGTCGCCTGCTTCTAGGCGACACCCCACCCGTTTTCTGAATTCCCTTTTCTCACAGGACGTGAGTCATGCTCGATATCCGCTGGATCCGTGACAATCCGCAGGCGCTGGACGAAGCGCTGAAGAAACGGGGCGCCGCACCCGAAAGCGCCGCCCTGATCGAACTCGACGAGATGCGCCGGGCGCATATCACCAAGCTGCAGGAAGCGCAGCAGCGCCGCAACGCGGCCTCAAAGGAGATCGGTGCCGCGATGGCGGCCAAGGACACCGACAAGGCCGAGGCGCTGAAAGCGGAAGTCGCCGAGATCAAGTCCTTCATCCAGTCGGGTGAGGAAACCGAACGCGAGTTGACCGCGAAGCTCAACGACGCGCTGTCCGGCATTCCGAATGTGCCGTTGGACGACGTCCCGGTCGGTGCGGACGAGAGCGATAATATCGAAATCCGCATGAGCGGGCAGAAGCCCGCCTTCGATTTCGCGCCGAAGGAGCATTTCGAACTCGGCGAAGCGCTCGGCCAGATGGATTTCGAAACGGCTGCCAAGCTGTCGGGCTCACGCTTCACCGTCGTCCAGGGCGGCATCGCGCGGCTGGAACGCGCGCTTGGCCAGTTCATGCTGGACATGCATACGCAGGAGCACGGCTACACCGAGGTCAACGTGCCGTTGCTGGTGCGCGATGACGCCATGTACGGCACCGGGCAGCTGCCGAAATTTTCCGAAGACCTGTTCCAGACCCGAGAGGGATTCTGGCTGATCCCGACCGCCGAGGTTTCGCTCACCAACCTTGTGCGCGAGGAAATCGTGGACAGCGCGACGCTGCCGCGGCGCTACACCGCGCTTACGCCGTGCTTCCGCTCGGAAGCCGGATCGGCGGGGCGCGACACGCGCGGTTATCTGCGCCAGCACCAGTTCTACAAGGTCGAACTCGTTTCGATCACCGCTGCCGATACGTCGATCGACGAGCACGAGCGCATGACGAAATGTGCCGAGACGATCCTCGAAAAGCTCGGTCTGCATTTCCGCACCGTCGTGCTGTGCACCGGCGACATGGGTTTTGGTGCGCGCAAGACCTATGACATCGAAGTCTGGCTGCCCGGCCAGGACGCCTATCGCGAAATCTCCTCCTGCTCGGTCTGCGGCGACTTCCAGGCGCGGCGCATGAATGCGCGCTACCGCGCCGAGGGCGAGAAGGACACGCGCTTTGTCCACACGCTGAACGGATCCGGCGTCGCCGTTGGCCGCGCCCTCATTGCGGTCATGGAGAACTACCAGAATGCGGACGGTTCGATTCGCGTGCCGGATGCGCTGAAGCCCTATATGGGCGGGCTTGAGGTCATCGGCGCCTGAAGCAGCATGAAGGGAATACGATGCGCATCCTGATTACCAATGATGACGGTATTCATGCCGAGGGCCTCGCGGTCCTCGAGCGCATCGCGGCAACGCTCTCCGACGACATCTGGGTGGTTGCGCCCGAGACAGACCAGAGCGGGCTTGCCCATTCTCTGACCCTCAATGATCCATTGCGGCTTCGCCAGATCGGCGAAAAGCGCTTCGCATTGCGTGGGACGCCGACCGATTGCGTGATCATGGCGGCGACACACGTCATGCCGGAAAAGCCGGACCTCGTGCTTTCCGGCGTTAATTCAGGTCAGAACCTTGCCGATGACGTGACCTATTCGGGCACGGTTGCCGGAGCGATGGAGGGCGCGCTGCTCGGCATCCGGTCGATCGCATTGTCGCAGGCCTACAATTTCGAGGACCAGCGCCGCGTCGTTCCCTGGGATGTCGTCGAGACGCTTGCGCCGGACCTGTTGAAAAAGCTGGTAGAGGTCGACATGGAGCCCGGCACCTTCCTGAACGTGAATTTTCCGCAATGCCCGGCCGAGCAGGTGAAGGGCACCATGGTGACCCATCAGGGCAAGCTGCTGCACGGCCTGTTCATGGAGGAACGCAAGGACGGGCGAGGCATCCCCTATTTCTGGATCCGCTTCGGCCGTTCGCCGGTCGAGGCACCGGAAGGAAGCGACATCACCGCACTGCGCAACCAGTATATTTCGGTCACGCCGCTGAAGCTCGACCTGACCGCGCATGAGGTTGCCGCGCGGCTGGAGGAGGCGCTGGCGTGAACGAGAGGCGCCCGCTGTCGGAAGCCGAACGGGAAGACTTCGCGGCATTCGTGCTGCGCATGCGCGGTATCGGACTTGACGACAAGCCGCTCATGGCCGCGTTCGAATCGGTCCCGCGCCGCGGCTTCGTCGACGCGGAATATCATCATGTCGCGATGGCTCCCGGAACGATTCCGATCCCGTGCGGCGAAGCGCTCGAAGGAATCGACCTTCAGGCGCGCATTCTCCACGCCTTGCAGCTCGACGGAACGCAGCGCGTGCTCGAAATCGGCACCGGTACCGGTTATTCGGCATCGGTTATCTCCAGGCTGGCGAAGCGCGTCCATACGATTGAACGCTACAGGACATTGCACTCCAGCGCGGTTCAACGCATGCGTCATCTGGGGCTTACCAATGTCATTGCCGATCATGCCGACGGTTCATCGGGTTCGAATGACGGACCATTCGAGCGAATCGTTTGCTGGGCAGCGTTTGAAGCCACTCCGCGCAATTTCGTCGAGCAATTGAACTCCGGGGGAATCATGATCTGCGCGATCGGGGAAGCCGATCAGGCGCAGACGCTGGTGCGCATGTCCAAGGTCGGCAGCCGTTTCGAGCGCGAGGATATCGGCACGGTCCGTTTCCAGCCGATCGCGCATGGGCTCCCGTCGGTCCTCTAAATCCGGCCTTTTCGTGCAGAATCGACACATGGACTCCAAAAGCCTGACATGGGCTTAACCGGGCAGTAACATTAACGCGTTTTAATCATGCCGTGATCCGAAGGGATATGAGTGGCGTGATGCGTAAAAATTTCACAAGTTCGCAGGTTCTGCGACTTCTCAAAGCAGCGACGATCCTCTCCATCGGCGGGGTAACGGCCGGATGCAGTTCGGACGTCATTCGTTTCAATGACGGCTTTTACACCGGCGCCGTACCGAAGCAGGCCGTCGCGACGGCTCCCGATTCCTATGGTCAGCCGAACTACAATCCAGGCGTCGATCCGTCGATGACCGGCAGCATTTCGTCCGGGCAGGTTGGACGCGCGGATCTTCCGCGGCCGTCCAGTTCCCAGGTGGGTGCGCCTCAGCCGGCCGGGCAGGTGGGAATGGCTGCGCCGACCTATACGCCGCAGGCGACCACCCAGTATCCGGCAGCGCCGGCGAATGCGTCGCCGATGAGAACTGATTCGGTCACCACGGCTTCGGTTCAGCCCTCGGCCGAACGATTTGGCGCGCCGGCAGCGCCCACCGCGACGAACAGCACCGGCTGGTCGACGAGCGGCGGCACGCAGGTGACGATGCGCGAAGGCGAAACAATCTACAATCTGTCGCGCCGTTACGGCGTGCCGGCAAAGTCCATCATGGAGGCAAACGGGATTACCGATGCCACCGCGATACGCTCCGGCCAGAAGATCACGATCCCGACCTATTCCTATTCGCAGGGCGTTGGCGTTTCCGCGCCGGACAACAATCCGGCCGTGGCGAAGGCAAGCGCCACCGTCGGCGCTCCGCAGAGACTGACGACAGCGCCGACCGCGCGTTCCGCGAACCAGACGGCTTCGCTGCAGAAGCCTGAAGCACCGGCACGCGGCGCCGCGATCGCCGATGGCGGCCGCTATACGGTGGTCTCGGGCGACACGCTTTACGGCATCTCGCTCAAGACCGGGGCGAGTGTCGACGCGATCAAGCGGGTCAACAACATGTCCGGCGACACTGTTCGTCTCGGCCAGAAGCTGGTCATTCCGGGATTGAGCGACGAGAAGGTCGCGACCGCGGCCGCGAAGCCTCTCGATCCGATCAGGACCAGCAGCGTACAGACTGCGCCGGCCAAAGAGGCCGAGGTCAAGGAATATACGCCGCCGAAGCAGGCGTCCGAAACGGGCGCGATCCGCAAGATCGAGGCCGAGGTCACCGCGAAAGCGCCGGACGCGACCGGTGTGAACGCGATGCGTTGGCCGGTTCAGGGGCGTGTCATCAACGCCTTCGGCTCCAATGATGGCGGCCGCCCGAATGACGGTATCGACATTTCGGTGCCACAGGGCACGCCGGTGAAGGCAGCCGAGAACGGCGTCGTCATCTATGCCGGTGACGGTCTGAAGGAACTCGGAAAGACTATCCTGGTACGCCATGCGGACGGCCTTGTAACGGTCTACGGTCACGTGTCGAAAATCGACGTCAAACGCGGCGACGACATCAAGCGGGGCCAGCAGATCGCATCGTCCGGCATGTCCGGCGCGGCCAAGCAGCCGCAGCTTCACTTCGAGGTTCGCAAGAACTCCAAGCCGGTCAATCCGTCGGGCTATCTTCAGTAGCCCGAAGCCGCCTTCCTCCATATTCAGCCGACCCGGCGACGCCGCCGGGTCGGCTTTTTCATGACTGGTTGTTTTTCTGGCTTGCCTCTGCCGTGGAACGACCGCGCGCCGAATTCGTTAACAAGCCGAGATTGCTGCGAATAGTCCGATGCGTTGCGCGGACGTGCTGGTCTCGTGTTGCTGACGAAAAAGGAGAACAAAATGGTTGTGGAACGCGAAACAGTGGTCGAGCGTCCAGTCGAACGTCAAACTGTTGTCACGAGCGGCGGTGGAAGCGCCGGGATCATCGGCGGTATCATTGCGGCAGTAGTGGTGATTGCCGTGTTGTTCTGGGCCTTCGGCGGCTCCATCACGGGAGGCGAAAAGAGCGTCTCCATCGATGTGCCGGATGTGAAGGTCACAGCTCCGGCTGAGTAAGAAGCTCCCGGAAAAAAGAAACCGCCGCCTGTCGTTGAACAGGCGGCGTTTTATTGTGCCGGGCGTTCGGCGCTGTCAGTCGCGTATTAATCGACGGAGACGAGCCGTTTTCCGAGCCGGCCGGCCAAGTCGTTGATATATTGCCAGGCGACGCGCCCGGACCGTGCCCCACGCGTCGTCGCCCATTCCAGGCTGTCGCGCCGCAATTCCTCTTCTTCGACGTCGAGGCCGAAATGGTTCGCATAGCCGCGCACCATGTCCAGATACTCGTCCTGGCTGCACTTGTGGAAACCGAGCCAAAGGCCGAAGCGGTCGGATAGCGAAACCTTTTCCTCGACCGCCTCCGACGGATTGATCGCGGTCGATCGCTCGTTCTCTATCATGTCGCGAGGCAGAAGATGGCGGCGGTTCGACGTGGCGTAGAAAATCACATTGTCCGGACGGCCTTCGACGCCGCCATCGAGCGCGGCCTTCAGCGACTTGTAGGACGTGTCGTCCTGATCGAAGGACAAATCGTCGCAAAAGACGATGAAACGGCCGGGTGCTTGCTTCAATAGCTGCATCAGGCGGGGCAGGGCGTCGATGTCCTCGCGATGGATCTCGATCAGTTTCAGCTTCGCACCGGTGGTGCGGCCGATTTCGGCATGCGACGCCTTGACCAGCGAAGATTTGCCCATTCCGCGTGCTCCCCACAACAGCACATTGTTGGCGGGCAGGCCCTCCGCGAAACGTCGGGTGTTGTCGAGCAGGATGTCGCGGACGCGGTCAACGCCCTGGATCAGGCCGATATCGACCCGGTTGACGATCGGAACCGGCACCAGCGAACCGACGCCGGCATCCCAGATGAAGCAATCGGCAGCCTCGAAGTTGGGAACGGGCGGTTCCGGCGGCGCGAGCCGATCCATAGCGGCAATCAGCCGGTCGAGTTTTTCGTTCAGCGTGGCGACGGCATCGGACATGACGAATTCCCTGGGGCGGCTTCGGACCGGTCATTTCCGGCCTATCCCGCTTTTGGTTGCAATGGGACTTTTGCTGACTATATTCGCGACAAATTTTCAAGGCGTGCTTCGGCACCCGTTCACGGAGTATTTCATGTTCGTAACCCCCGCCTATGCGCAGGCGGCCGGCGGTTCCGCCGGCGGCGCAGATGTCATCATGAGCATCCTGCCATTCCTGCTGATTTTCGTGGTGATGTATTTTCTGATCATCCGTCCGCAGCGCACGCAGATGAAAAAACGTCAGGAAATGCTCAACGCCGTTCGCCGTAACGACACGGTTGTGACCGGTGGCGGTATCATCGGCAAGGTGTCCAAGGTTATCGATGATAACGAGCTGGAAGTCGAAATCGCGCAGAATGTGAAGATACGCGTCGCGCGCGCTATGCTGTCGGAAGTTCGCGTCAAGGGTGAGCCCGTACCGGCGAACGACGCCGCGAAAAAATAGGTCCGGGCGTCGGGTCCACGCCTTTTTTCGGGCGTATTGGGCGCGGCAGTAGCGGAAAGGGCGGGATCGTGTCGACGCGGTGTCCGAACCCGATTGGAAGTCACGGATAGCGAGACGCAGGCGACATGCTCTATTTCTCCCCCTGGAAAACGGCGTTGATCTGGCTGGCGGTGATCGCCGGCATCCTCTTCGCCATTCCGAACCTGTTCTCGCCTGCGACCTTGCAGTCATTTCCGGGTTTCCTGCCGAAAAGCCAGCTTGCACTTGGTCTCGACCTGCAAGGTGGCGTGCATTTGCAGCTGAAGCTTGACCGCAAGGAACTGGTTGAAAACCGACTTGAATCGGTGCGCGATGAGGTCCGCCGTCTGCTACGCGCGGAGGGCATCGGTTATACGGGGCTCAGCGGGCGAGATCAGACCGTCACTGTCCGTATTCGCGACGAAGCCGATATCGCGAAAGCGAAAGAAGCGCTTGCGCCACTGACCCAGGCGGAATCGGGTGGGCTGCTTTCGGGCGGCCTCCTCCAGGAAGTCACGCTCGATGAAACCGAACCGGGGCTTTTCAAACTCAATATCACCGATGAGGGACTTGACTATCGCATGTCCCAGGCGGTGTCGCAGACCGTCGAAGTCCTGCGCGGCCGTATCGACGAACTCGGCACGACGGAGCCGGTGATCCAGCGGCAGGGCACAGACCGCATAATCGTGCAGGTTCCCGGGCTCGACGATCCGCAGCGGCTGAAGGACATCATCGGCACCACGGCGCGGTTGACCTTCCAGATGGTCGACACCTCGACGCCCGTCGAAGATGCGATCAATACGCGTCCTCCCGCAGGCACGGAAGTTCTTTACTCGCAGGACGATCCGCCTGTGCCGTATCTCCTGGAAACGCGCGAGATCGTCACGGGCGAGGATCTCGAGGATGCGCAGGCCGGTTTCGATCAGCGCACGAACGAGCCAATCGTTTCCTTCCGCTTCAACGGAACGGGTGCGCAGCGTTTCGGCCGCGCGACGCAGGAGAATGTCGGACGGCCCTTCGCTATCGTTCTCGACAATCAGGTGATATCCGCGCCGGTGATCCGTGAGCCCATCCTTGGCGGTTCTGGCCAGATTTCCGGTAATTTCACCGTGGAAGGTGCCAACAATCTCGCGATCCTGCTGCGTGCGGGCGCATTGCCGCTGACTCCGACCTTCGTCGAGGAGCGCACCGTCGGTCCGAGCCTTGGAGCCGACTCGGTCGCGGCGGGCGAAATCGCCGGCATCATCGGCTCGGCGCTTGTCGTCGTCTTCATGGTGCTTGCCTACGGCATGTTCGGCTTGGTCGCCAATATCGCGCTCGTGTTCAACGTCATATTGGTCATCGCGGCGCTGTCCGGACTGGGTGCGACGCTGACGCTGCCAGGCATCGCCGGCATCGTGCTCACGGTCGGCATGGCGGTCGACTCGAACGTGCTGATCTTCGAGCGAATACGCGAGGAAAGGGCGGCCGGGCGCTCCGTTATCCAGGCGATCGATACCGGCTTCCAGAAAGCTCTGGCGACGATCGTGGACGCCAACCTGACGACGCTGATCGCAGCCGTGATCCTGTTCTATCTGGGCTCAGGACCGATCCGCGGTTTCGCGGTCACGCTTGCCATCGGTATCATCACCACCGTCTTCACGGCCTTCGTGCTGACGCGCTGGCTGATCGCCTTTTGGGTGCGCCGCTCCAAACCGAAGGAACTGCCGCGCGGTCTCATCACTTTCGTGCCGGAGGGCACGAAAATTCGCTTCATGTGGTTGAGGCGCATAACCTTCACCGCTTCGGCGGCGACCGTCATACTGTCCATGGTGCTTTTCGCCACAGTCAACATGAATCTCGGCATCGACTTCAAGGGCGGCTCGCTGATCGAGGTGCAGGCCAAGGGCGCGGCCGCTGATATCGGCGCTCTCCGCAGCCGTCTCTCCGATCTTAACCTCGGCGATGTCCAGGTTCAGGGCTTTGGCTCGGAGAAGGACGTCCTGATCCGCATTGAGGCGCAGGGCGGCGGCGAGAATGCCGAACAGACCGTCATCACCAAGGTGCGTGGCGAGCTGGAAGCGGATTATGACTTCCGCCGTGTAGAGGTGGTCGGTCCAACGGTTTCGGGCGAACTGGCGCGCGCCGGAACGATCGCCGTGGTCGCTGCTCTGCTAGCCATCCTGGTCTATATCTGGCTGCGCTTCGAATGGCAGTTCGCCGTCGGTGCGATAATCGCGACGACGCATGACGTATTGCTGACGATCGGCATGTTCGTGGTCACGGGACTGGAATTCAACCTGTCCAGTATCGCGGCGATCCTGACGATTGTGGGTTACTCGCTCAACGATACCGTGGTCGTTTATGACCGCGTGCGCGAGAATCTGCGACGCTATAAGAAGATGTCGCTACCGGAACTGCTCGATCTGTCGATGAACCAGACCTTGCCGCGCACGATCCAGACGTCGCTGACGACTGTCCTGGCGCTGCTGGCACTGTTCTTCTTCGGTGGCGAGGTTCTGCAGTCCTTCGTGGCCGCGATGATCTTCGGCGTCGTGGTCGGTACCTATTCGTCGATCTTCATCGCCGCGCCGCTTCTGATCCTGTTCCGGCTGCGGCCGGGCGCCTTTGACAAGGCGGACGACAAGGAAAAGCACGCGACGGCGAATACACAGCCTGTCGATCTCGGAACCTCCTGATCGCCGATGGCGAAAGGGATCGAAATCCGCGAAGCGCATTATCCGGGTCGCGCACCAATCGACGCCTACGGCGCCGGGGGCTTCCGCTTCGCCGATATGTCGCATCGCGGCTCGATCCTGTGCCTGCCATCGGGTGTCTATGGTTGGGATGTGAGCGATCCCGACGGGATCACCGAAGCTGCGCTCGCACCGGTGCTTGCGGAAGCAGGCGGCATCGAGGTGTTGCTGGTCGGCATGGGAATGGATTTCCGGCGGATGCCGAAGCACATTCAGGCGCTGCTGCGCGAAAACGGTATCGTGACCGATGCGATGAATACCGGCTCTGCCGTACGGACATTCAATGTTCTGTTGGCCGAGGATCGCGCTGTAGCCGCGGCGCTGATCGCGGTCGATGATCCGGGAAAGCGGGCCTGATCCTGCTATATTGCCCATCATGAGCGACGCCTTCCGTCATTGCATGGACCTGCTGCGCACGGGAGATCGTGAGCTTTATCTGTCGCTGCTGTTCGCGCCGGAGGACAAGCGCCGGGCGCTGGCCGCGCTGCATGCCTTCAATCTGGAAACGGCCCGCATCCGCGATCTCGTCTCAGAACCGATGCCGGGCGAGATCCGGCTCCAATGGTGGCGGGAGGTCGTGGAAGGTTCACGTGACGGAGAGGCCCGTCAGAACCCGGTGGCAAGCGAACTCCTCGCGGCAATCGAAGCGTACGACCTTCCGCGTGCAGCTCTGGCCAACCTTCTGGATGCGCGGGTTTTCGATCTCTATGACGACCCGATGCCCGACCGCGCGACCCTCGAGGGCTATCTCGGCGAGACGGTGTCGGTACTGTTCCAATTGTCGGCGCAAGTGCTGGCGGCCGGCGCCGACCCCCGCACGGCCGATGCGGCAGGCCATGCGGGTGTCGCCCATGGCATTGTTTCGATCATAAGGCGAATGCCGCTCGATCGTGCGCGTGGGCGTGTGATGATCCCGACAGATATCCTCGCTGCCGCCGGTATCGATCCGGCCGGCTGGGTTGCGGGTTCCGATACTGCGGCGATGGCGCGCGCGGTAGCCATCCTGGTCGAGATTGGCCGCGAACATCTTGAAAAGGCCGAGGCCGCGATATCGGCCACCGCAAAGACCCTGCACTCGGCCTTTCTGCCGCTTAGCGAATGCGCACCCGCTTTCGCCAAGGCCACTAAGCCCTCCGCGGCTCCCTGGGAAAGGCCGATTTCCTCGTCTCCCGTAGCGTCATATATAAGGGTGGTCACGCGCGCAGTTCGCAGTTAGCCTCCACAGTTCGTTCGGGCGAAGCCGGGAGTGACATTTGTTGTTTGGCGGATCGGTGCCCGCTGCCGCATTGACGGCAGTGGGCTTGTTGGGTGTTGTGCTCTATCTCGCCGCCTACGCCGCGCTCCAGCTCGGTTTTCTGCGTCCGCGGGGCTATGCCTATCCCTCTCTCAATCTGCTGGCGGCGGTGTGCACGTTGGCCGGACTCGTTGGCGCGTTCAATCTTTCTTCGGCCCTGATCCAGATAGCCTGGATCGTGATCAGCATCGCCGGCATCATCAGGCTCTACTGGATCTCGCGTCCCCAACTGTTCGAGGCGCATGAGCTCATGCTCAGGGATGGCAAATTCGCGGGACTCGGGCCTGCGCATTTTCGGCAATTCCTGGATGCGGGGCAGTGGCATGACGGCAAGCAGGGCGACGTCCTGACGGTCGAGGGCGAACCGGTAAAGGCATTGTCCTACCTGCTCGACGTCCATGCCCGCGTAACGTATCGGGGTGCCGATGTCGCCTTGTGCGCGCCGGGCTCCCTGGTCGGCGAGGGCGGTGCACTGTCCGGCGAAGCGGCGACCGCAACGGTGACGTTGAGCGAAGACGGCCGTCACTTTTCAATCGACGGGGCGAAGCTTGC
>Ga0070729_10000813_pt1 | contig 57699 bp, 49 predicted proteins | sample tdDd472_FD_66725 | JGI IMG/M metagenome (GOLD analysis project Ga0070729, IMG submission 66725) | Marine sediment microbial communities from the Atlantic coast under amendment with organic carbon and nitrate - tdDd47.2 | ecosystem: Environmental > Aquatic > Marine > Coastal > Sediment | place... | reverse complement strand
CTTCAAGTGTGCCAAAGAGAAAGGCACGTATGTCTAAAACTGTGTCAGTTGCAGAATATGATAAAGTTCGTGGTGCAAACAATTATGCTATGCCAACAGCGCAAGTAGTAAATCAAACTACGGTTGATTTTGAAATCAAAACTCCTTATACCGTTAAATCCGACAATAAAAATTATACTATTGATATGGATGCGTATTCTCTTCCGTCTGAATATCAATATTATAGTGTTCCTAAAATTGACAAAGATGCTTTCTTAATTGCAAACATAATTGATTGGGAAAAATACAATTTACTTGAAGGTGAAGCTAATATCTTTTTTGAAGACACATACATTGGTAAAACATTGCTAGATGTGAGATATGCTTCTGATACGCTTCAAATATCGTTAGGTCGCGATAAGAATGTTAGTGTAAATAGGGAAAAAATTAAGGATTTTACTACAAAACAGTTTATTGGTACTAAGAAAGAAGAAACCCGCGCATGGACAATTACAGTAAAAAATAATAAAGGGCAAAAAATAAACATGATTGTTCTTGATCAGGTTCCTGTTCCTATAATTGAAGAAATTGAAGTTAATGTACAGAAAGTTTCAGGTGCAAAACATAATACAGAATCTGGTGAAATTAAATGGGAATTTTCTTTAGAACCGGGTACTAAAAATATTTTTGACTTAAAGTATTCTGTTAAATATCCAAAAAATAGAAATTTAATTATAGAATAGATAATTTATAATGAGATTGAAGAAAAGCACGAACTGAATGTTCGTGCTTTTTCAATTAAAAGAAAACTTATCTTACATTCAAATCTATTTTGTATTCATATTCAATAAATTTAAAGTAGTTATAAAGTTTATAATTTAATTCTAAACCATAATCGGTAAAAGGGTCATAGTCAATATGTGAGTCATAAAAATCTCCAAATCTTATAGGATTTGAATGTCGTGCATTCCATGTCTTAACATACATTGTATTCCAGGATTTATAGTGCTCAATGGAATAAAACTCCATTGGTTTTGCAATTGAAATTAAATAAGAATCAAATTTTACATCAAGAATAATTATTTCATATTCAACACTATCTTCCGGATTTACAATTTCAATTTTTCCTTGATCATCTTGACCAATAATATCCTGACTTAAACCAAGAAACAGGAAACCTAAAAAATAAATAATTACAATATTTTTCATATGCATAATTTTAAAGTAAAGATACAAAATGCAGAAGCACAGGGGAATATTATTTCGTCAATTTTGATTAAAAATTAAATTTAAAAATTGAACTCAATTATTCATTTCCTTAACTCAAGCCTTATTTTATTAACTTTTATTGAATGGAAAAAATGCAGGCATTCATAATTGAGAAAGTCTTTTAATTGTGATTTATTTTATAGATTATTAACTTTGGAATAAACTTAATAATCATGAAAACAAAGTTAGGACCACAAAGAATATTATTTCCATTACCCACAGTTTTAGTAGTAACTGGTGTAATGGAGAATGCAAACATAGCTACTATAGCATGGATAAGCATTTTGTCGGGCAAACCACCTACGCTTGGAATTTCTGTAGGCACAAAGGGATTTACAGCTGAGCAAATTATAAAAAACAAGGAGTTCTCAGTAAATATTGCTACAACAGAAATTATGAAAGAATCAGATTTTTGTGGCATAACTTCAGGTAGAGATACCGATAAATTTGAGAAAACAGGATTCGTAAAAATGCCCTCATCTATTATTCAAGCTCCAATAATAAAGCAATGCCCATTAAATTTAGAGTGTAAATTAATTGAATCAAAAATTGTAGGTACAACTAATCACTTTATTGGGGAAATAGTAGAAACACATATCGATACAGATAAAATTAAAGATGTAAAAAATTGGGGTTCTATTGATATTGAGGCTTTTAATCCTCTTATTTATATATCGGGAGCAAAAGAATATCGTGAAATAGGGAATAAAATAGGCGATGCATATAAAATAGGGAAGGAACTCATTTAAAATTAAAAAATGTTGTATTTTCGACTAAACTATTAAAAACTAAACTTATCTAAAAAATGAAAAAAAATCTTTTAGCTCTATCCGTAATTGTAATTACTATTATACTTTTTAGTTGCAATACACCATGTCAAAAGCAGGATAGTCTTACCGGCAAATGGGAGCGAACTGTTGTAGATTCTGTCACCACTAATTATGTCCTTGAATTAACCGAAGATTATGAATGGAAATATTTTAAAGATGGTGAACTTTTAGAAGAAGGTCCGTTTGCAATAGAAGACAATATTTTTATAATGAAACATGCAGAGGAAGAGCACTCGCATGAAGGAGATGATCATGATCATGCACACGAGCATGCCGACGATCATAAATATGAGTATTCTTTAAATGAAGAAAAAACAGAACTAAGTTTTATAACTGAAGAAAAAACTACAGTCTTTACTAAGGTAAAATAGACCTTTTTAAGAGATTAATTCTTAATTAGCACAGGCTTTAATGCTTGTGCTTTTTTATTCTTTTTCATTTAATATTTTATCAATTAGCTCCCAAAACAATAAGTAATCTCATTTGTTTTAGTTAAGTATTTAATTGTAATAGAAACGAAAATAGATTGTTATGAAAAAGTTTATTGTAATTTATCATGCTCCAATGACTTGGCAAGAAACGGATAATTCTGATCCTGAAGAAATGAAAAAAGGAATGGAGCTTTGGATGAAATGGGCTAAATCTTGTGGAGATAAACTAGTGGATTTTGGTCAACCACTAACGAGTGGTTTGAAATTAAATGCCAAAGGTGAAAGTGTTGCCAGCAGTAAAGAAGTTTGTGGTTATTCAATACTGCAGGCTGAAAATATGGATGAAGCAAAATCTTTAATGAAAGATCATCCTCATTTAAACTGGACAACAGAATGTGAAATTGAAATTCATGAATCAATGCCCACACCTGGAGAAATGTAAGTGATTTTATGAAGGCTTAAATAGCTTGAAAACCTTATCGCTACGTGCATAAACATAATTCTAAGTGCAAATAATTAAATTTTAGATGAATAAAATTATCAGATATATTGATATAATTGTAACTTTGTACTTTACGTAAATTAAAATTAATTATTATGAGTAACGGAACAGTAAAATTTTTTAACAATGCAAAAGGGTTTGGATTCATCACTCCAGAAGATGGTAGTAAAGATGTATTTGTACACAAAAACGGATTAACTGATAACATAACTGAAGGTGATAAAGTAAGTTATGATGTAGAAGAAGGTCAAAAAGGATTGAACGCAGTGAATGTTAAAGTAATATAATATTATTCTTTAATTTCAAAGATTTTTATAAGCCTGTCATTTTTGACAGGCTTTTTTATGTATTAAAAATCAGCGGTTGCAGGAGTCTTTGTATGTGTTTTTATTCCTGTAAATTCAACATTTTTTCATTGGCATTGTTAAATATTAACTTTAAACTAAAATTATTATGAAAAATATTATCCTTTCAAGTATACTTATTATAGCTTTTCAAGCAGTATTTTCGCAAGAGCAAATACCACAAACGGATAGCACTAAAACTATGGAAAAATCAGATTATTTAGGATTACGAACAACGGTTTACAAAGTTCCAAATCTTGCCGAGGCAAAAGAATGGTATTCAAAGGCATTTATTACAAAACCATATTTCGATGAGCCTTTTTATGTTGGTTTTAATATTGGTGGATACGAATTGGGATTACTCCCTGAAGAAAATCCGGTTACTGAAAAAACAAAAAGCATGTTAACATACTGGGGCGTAAATGATATAGAGAAAGTATATAATCATTTGCTTAGCATTGGAGCAACAGAACACGAAAAACCTACCAATGTTGGAGGAGATTTGATGGTTGCTTCAGTAATCGATCCTTGGGGAAATGTTATTGGAATAATCTACAATCCTGCATTTAAATTGGAGTAAAAAAATGATTTTCTTGGTTTAATCTTTCTTTTTAAATTTTACTTCTTTATGTGCAATCATTTGCTGTAGTTCAGCAAGTAATGCTCGCTCTTGTGCATCAATATGTCCATCTTCCATTGAGATTTCAATAATTTCATCGTATTCTTCGGGTGTAATAATATGATCTTCAATCGCTTTATTAATAACTTTGCGTAAACGATCGCCACTTTTACTTAGTGCCATAATTGTATTTTTTAAACATGATTTAGGACAGCCAAGTTAGCAAAAAAATGTTAATCTCTATTAAAATAGTTTTTGTTGTTTTCAATCAATTTTTGCATAGAAATCTTAACCTTTTATGCTTTATAGAACAAAAAATCGAGTGATGTTTAAAGATGTATCTTAAAGGGAGTTAGAGTGTTTTTTTCAATTAAATACAAAAAAAACAAAATTTTTTGCAATAATTGTTTGGATATTAATATTTAATCCTAACTTTGCGCTTTAATTAATTTTTTAAATATTTAATAATGAACAAAGGAACAGTAAAATTCTTCAATGAAACTAAAGGATTTGGTTTTATTAAAGAAGATGATACAAACAAAGAGCATTTTGTACACGTATCAGGATTAATTGACGAAATTAACGAAGGTGACGAAGTTGAATTCGAATTAACAGAAGGAAAAAAAGGATTGAACGCAGTGAATGTTAGAGTAATATAATATTTACGCTTTCACTTACAATACTTAAGGAGCCTGTCATTTATGACAGGTTTTTTTATTTCCTTTTGTTCTTGTAAGGTTTTTTCTTGTAGGGTTTTTTATTGTACTTGCGAATAGGTTTAGGATTCCAAACTGGGCTTTCGCCAATTTCGAGTGGAACAGGTATTTTAATTATGTCGCGCTCAATAAGTTCTTCAATACGTTTGAACTTGAACATATCATCTTCATTAATAAGCGTTAGTGCAATTCCTGTAGTTTTAGCACGAGCTGTTCTCCCAACACGATGCACATAATCTTCTGCATCTTGAGGCACGTCATAATTAATTACAAGATTAATATCTTTTATGTCAATTCCACGACTAATAACATCGGTAGCTACCAATACACGTGTTCGTTTTGAACGGAAACGAGAAAGAACCTCTTCACGTTCATTTTGCTCTAAATCTGATGATATGCCTTCAATGCTATAATCTTTACCTTTCAAGTTTCTTACAATTTTAAATACATTGCTTTTAGTAGATGTAAAAATCAGAATACTATCGTATTCAGGCTTGTTTGTAATTAAATATTTAATCAAATCAGATTTTTGCTCATCGTAAACCAGGTACGATGCTTGTAAAACACCTTCGGCAGGTTTAGAGAGCTCAATGCTTATTTCTTTTGGGTTTTTAAGAATCTGACTGGCAAGAGTTCTTATTTTAGGTGGCATAGTAGCACTAAACATAAGTGTTTGCCTTTTTTTAGGAATAAAAGATATGATTTTTTGAATATCTTCAAAGAAACCCATGTCAAGCATCTTATCGGCTTCGTCTAAGATTAAGTATTTTATCTGATCAAATTTAACATAACCCATTTTTAAATGAGAAATCAATTTCCCGGGTGTAGCTACAATAATATCGGCATTACCTAAAAGTGACTTTCGTTCTGTTTCAAAATCTTTTCCATCACCACCACCATAAACAGGGCAGGAGCTTACGTTTACAAAATATGAAAATCCCTGAATCTGTTGATCAATTTGCAAAGCTAGCTCACGTGTAGGGACAATTATTAAGGTACTTACCGAGGTTTCTGTTTTGCCAGTAAGTTTATTTAAAATAGGCAGAATAAATGCTGCTGTTTTACCTGTTCCTGTTTGTGCACAAGCAACAAGATCATTATCATTCATAATTTCTGGTATCGCAAGTGCCTGTACCGGTGTTGCTTCATCAAAACCCATGTACGAAATAGCTTCAAGTACATGATCATTCAATTTAAATTCGGTAAATTTCATTAAGTATTTTGTGTAATAATATTAAGCTGCAAAGATACCGTTTTTTAAGGATTATTTTTTGTAATTTATAATTCCTTAAGCTCTTCCTAATTGTTTAAGCATTCTGCAATGCTCAATTAATGCTTTTAGAAATCCTGGTTGAACATGATAGGGTAGATCGTATTTGTGAGCAATTTCCTTTACCAGACTTGATAGTTTACGATAATGAATATGACTGATATTAGGAAATAGATGATGTTCAACCTGATGATTCAGACCACCAATAAACCAAGAGAAAATTCTGCTTTTGGGAGCAAAATCTGATGTAGTATAAAGTTGATGTACCGCCCAGTTATTTTCCATTGTACCGTTGCTATCAGGTAAAGGATATTTTGAAGTTGGTACTACATGAGCCGTTTGGAAAATAATGGTTAGAATAAATCCACAAGTAAAATGCATGGCAATAAAAAAGACTACAATCCAGTACCATGCAAATGGTAATATTAACATTGGCACTATCATAAAAACTATATAATAAAGCACTTTCGAAATAATAAGACTTGCATACAATTGATTGTAAGATAGATTATTGCTTAAGGGTGCTTTGTTGTTTTTGTATCTTTTTAACTGCTTAAAATCCTTAGTAGTAACCCATAAAAGAGTCATTAATCCATAAAAAAACCATGCATATATATGTTGAAATTTATGTATTTTTAATAATGGTTTATGAGGTGAGAAACGTAAAAGAACAGCAGGATCAATATCTTCATCAATACCATCAACATTAGTATATCCATGATGCAAAGTATTATGCTGACGTTGCCATGTAAACGGTGAACCACCAAGAAGATATAATGTGTTTTCCATCAATTTATTTACAGCTTTTCTCTTAGAAAAGGAGTGATGGTTTGCATCGTGCATTACACCCATGCCAACACCCGCCATGCCTACTCCCATAAGAATCCAGCTTAAGAATACTCCTACAAAAGAACTAATTGTTCCAGTTAGCATTAGAGTGTAAGGAGCAAAATATAGCGTAAGCATAAAAATAGACTTGAATAAAAGACCAAAATTGCCTTGTTCTGAGAGATTATTTATTTTAAAATAATCAGCAACTTTCTCTCTTAGCTCAATAACGAATTCTTTCTTCTCTTTGTTAGTAAATCGTACTTTATCTTGATCCATAGTCTTCTATATTGTAAAATGTAATTTACTTTTAAATTTCCAGACGTATCCGCAATGTTTACGGATACCGAATGGAAACATTTTTAGAAGAATAAAGTTCACCAAATTTTTAAAACATTTGGTGTAAGAGTATATTAGAAACTAAAAAGCTTAATTTTTACTTAAAACAAAGCTCATATATTGATACTGACCATTATAAAATGAATCAAAACGTTTTGATCCTTTTGTGCCGGCAAATGTTTTGAAAGATTTTCTCAATAATCCTGGAACCTTTTTATCAATAAGTTTTTCTCTGCGTTCAGTATCCAGTTCAAGGCCTCTGGCTACATTTTTTGTTATTTCGTTTTCCTTGTGAATTTTAAATCCACAGCTTTCTAAATCTTTACGCATTTCTTCAACTTTTTCTGTTTCTATCATATCAGCAAAAAGAAAATGTCCATCGGGACAGAGTATGCGGTGAACTTCTTTGAAAAAAACTTTAATATCTCTGTAGCATCTTGCCGATTCAACATTTACAACAGCATCATAAGTTCCTGTTTCGAAAGGAATATCTTCAGCAACACCTTGTTTAAATGATAAACCGGGCGTATTATAGAATCTATTACAGAAATTTATTACGCTGGAAGAAATATCAACGCCTGTATATTTCTTTGTTTTATAGTATCGTGAAATATAATGCGCACCTCCTCCTCTTCCTGATCCAACTTCTAAAACTTTTTTGTTTTCAAGCTCCACATTATGTACAACGTGATCATATAATTGAATACAATATCTGTTTACTTCATCTTTTTCTTCCAGTTCAATTGGTTTATCACCATTAAGACCAGCGTAGCCATAATTCATAAAATTGGCGCTCACATCTTTATCAAAACGGATAAGTAAATTATGCCATATTCTCCACATAGGTCTGCGAAGGGCAATAGGGAATTCACAATAATTATCAACAATATTTGCCATGTTAAATTTAATTTAGGTTAGCTTGTAAGGTAAAGCGACAAAAAGGCTAAAAAAAATAAATGGGCTAGAATGCAGTTTTATTGGGGAGAAGAAGGAAAAAATGTGGCGATTAACACAAAATCAGGGGTGAATTGCATAACTATTTTTAGTCTGAAAGAATTTCTTTAACAAGAATTAGGTACTGTCTTGAAACCGGTATTTCGCCTTGCAATACACTCATCTTTAAGTTATAACCACTGTAATTTCTGATTAATTTTTCGGCAAATGTCATATTTACAATGCAGGTGCGATGGCAACGTATAAAATTACTATGATGTGTGAATTGTGATTCAATATCTTTTAGGGTATTTCTGATAAGTTTCTTTTCAACCAAATTATTTTTGAGATAATGAATTTCAATGTAATTATCAGCGGATTTTATATAAATGATATTCTTATATTTTAGACTAAACTTTTCTGCTTTGTTTCCTGAAAAGATAGTAATTTCCTTATTTTCTCCGTTCTTTTCAATTTCCCTAATTTTTGTAATGTAGTTTTTATTTTGTTTTTGTAAAAACACAATTACTCGTTCCAAGGATTTGTTTTTATAAAGAATTACCAATATTAAGACAGGTAAAAGACATACCAAAACTACTTTAAACATAATGTAAAGTGATAATGAAGTTCTACCTACAAATCTGATATAAAAGCCATAAGCTGTTGCACTAAGTAAAAGTAAAAAGATGCTTAAAATCAAAGGTGGTCCACTTTCCCAATCACTTGTTTTAAACCACCTAGCATTTGATAATGGTAAAAAAATAAGAATAATACAAGCTGATAAAAATGTGATTCCTCCAAAACCAGCAACATATATAAGGCGGTTATCATAGGTTAGCATTGTAAGTGGAAAGGGCTGGAAAAATAGGATAAAAAGAAAGACACCAAAGCTGATCATAAACAATCGACCTGATTCTTCTTTGAGCGAGTTCTTAAGTGGTTTGTCTTGATTGTTCAAAGGAGATAATTGTTAAATTATTTATGCATAAAGTTACATAAAGAAAGATCCAGATACAAACAAGAATAGTGTATGCAATGTTCTTTTTATTTTTTAACGGAACATAAAAAAAGCCAGCTTTTTAAAGCCGGCTCTGATTTTATTAACCTAATTACAATAAAAAGAATTACTTCTTTTCTTCTTTCTTTTCTTCAGTCTTTTTAGTTTCTTCTGCCTTTTTATCACAAGATTTTGGGCAACATTTAGATTTTTCTTTATCGCATTTTTCTGTTTTTGCTTTTGTCTCAGTTGTTTTTTTCTGAGGGTCCTGAGCATTAACTGATAAAGTTAATAGAGTGATAAATGCTATTCCTGATAGTACTACTAATAATTTTTTCATAACAATTTTTTTAAATAATTAATCTAAAACAAATATACTCCTTGCAACTTTACGTTTAGGTTATCATGAAGTTAATTCATGTTAACACGATGTTAAAATTGTATAAATCATACATTTTCTAGTTAAATTTGTATTGTGAAGAAAAATAAATTACAGATTACATTAATAGTTGTTACATTCATAAGTTTGCTTGCGCTCGTAGCAATTCAGATTTCTTGGATTGTAAATGCTGCAAACATACAGGAAAAGCAATTTAATCAGAGTGTTAAAATGGCTATGAGCAAAATAGTTGAGCAGCTCACCGATGATGAATCTATTTGTAGCGAAGTGGCAAGCTGTATAGGTAAAGCAGGAACAGCTTCTTGTTTTACTTCTATGTATAATCAGATAGAATGGAGCAAGTTAGATTCTATTGTAAAAACAGCACTTTCTTTTTACAATCTGAACACGGGATATGAATTTGATATAGTTGACACAAAAAAAGATGCCGATTTCAAGGCATGTAAAAAGACTTATTTTTCTGAAGAACTAGAAAGTGTATTCCTTCAAAATGGGATTGAATTAAAAATTAAATTTCCTCATAAAAGTGAATTTATTGCAGCTCAGATCGGTTTAATGTTTATTAGTTCTATTGTATTAATTATACTCATAAGTATTTCATTTTTATTGATATTAAAATATTATCGACGCGAAAAAATGTTATACCGAGGTACACGCGATTTTATTAACAATATTACACATGAGTTTAAAACACCAATAACAAATATTGCTTTGGCTAATAGTATGATATCTAAAAGTGATAAAGTGGCTGAAGATGAGAAGCTTAATCAGTATTCTCAAATTATAAAATCGGAGCAAAAGAAATTAAAAAATAGAGTAGAAGGATTGCTTGATATTGCGCGTATTGAGAATGGAAACGCAGGGGAATGTTCAACAACGGATATTTGTAATTTAATAAAGTGCACAGTAGATTCATATCAGGTACAGTTACAGCAACTTAAAGGGAGTATTGTTTATCATAAGCAATCAGAGGAATGCAACGTAAGCATTGATACAGAACAATTTCAGGTTGCTATTTCTAATTTGATTGACAATGCAATAAAGTATTGTGACAAAGCGCCTGAAATAAAAATAACTACTTATCATAAAAGCGATTTTGTTTATATTGAAATAGAAGATAATGGAATTGGGATTCCGCAAGAATATCTGAAACAGATTTTTGAAAAATATTTCCGGGTACCAACAGGTGATCTTCATAATGTTAAAGGGTTTGGTATTGGTCTATCAACGGTAAAAGCTATAATTGAATCTGTAAAAGGTAAAATTGAGGTTAAAAGTAAAGTTGGTATAGGAACCAAGTTTATTATTCAATTACCTTATTGCGATGAATTGTAAAAAATGGGCGAACAGATAATTAAAATATTATTAGTAGAAGATGATACAAACCTTGGGTTTTTATTACTTGAATTCCTTGAGTCAAATGGATTTGATGTAAAACTTTATCGTGATGGAGTTTCTGCTTTAAATGGATTCTCTTCTACTGCATTTGATTTTTGTATTCTTGATGTAATGCTTCCCAAAATGGATGGTTTTACGCTTGCCGAAGAAATACGAAAAGTGAATAAGAAAGTGCCTGTTATTTTTCTTACCGCACGTTCTATGAAAGAAGATAAATTAAAAGGATTTGGAATTGGAATTGACGATTATGTTACAAAACCTTTCGATGAAGATGAGCTCTTATTTCGTATACAATCTATTCTAAGTAGAGTTAATCCTGAAGAAGAGAAAGAAAATAAATTAATTTATCAACTTGGCAAATACACATTTGATGTTCAAAACCAAATGTTAAAGTTAAACAATGAGTCGAAAAGAATTACTTCAAAGGAAAGCAAGATACTTGCTATTTTAGCAAAATCAAAAAACAATATTGTTCCTCGCGAAGACATTATGGAAGCTGTATGGGGCGAAACCGACTATTTTATTGGACGTAGTCTTGATGTGTTTGTTTCCAAGTTAAGAAAGCACTTGCATGCCGAACCTAAAATTAAAATAGAAACCATTCCAACTGTAGGAATCATACTTACAATAAGTTAAACCATACGGGATTTGGTTTTACCCTCAGTTTGTTAAAGAACAATAATTCGTAATTTTTGTTTTATCTAGAAATAAAACTAAAAACAATTATTATGGACATTTCAAACATCAATTTTTTAGCAGTTTTAATTGCAGCATTGGCTTCTTTTGCATTAGGATCAGTATGGTATAGCCCACTAATGTTTGGTAAAGGTTGGCAAAAAGCTGTTGGCCTTTCCGATAAGGATATTAAGGATTCTAATATGCTGGTAACTTTTGGTTTAAGTTTCATTTTAATGCTTATAATGGCTTTCGGATTAGCCTTATTATTTAAAGGACATAACAGTAATGAAACTACATGGCTAGTAGGCTTAGCACACGGCTTATTTGTAGGATTATTTTTTATATCTACTTCGTACGGAGTAAATATACTATATCAGCGAAAGCCTTTTAAACTATGGATAATTGATGCAGGATACCAAATTACTCTATTAGGAATAATGGGTGCCATAATTGGTGCATGGCAATAATGATCTAATTTTATTAACTAACCCTGTTCGTTTATTAACTTACAGGGTTTTTGCATTAATAAATTCATTAAATTGACAAAAATTAAAACTATGAAAAACATAATTCTACTTGCTGCTATAACTTTATTTTCTTTTAACACATATTCACAAAGCAAAACTGCTTATCAAATATATAATTCAAAAGGGAAGAAGGTAAAATATTCAAAAATGATGAAATTGGTAAATGACGCAGACATCATTTTATTTGGTGAATTGCATAATAATCCGATTGCACATTGGTTACAATATGAAGTAAGCCTTGATTTAATAAAAAGTGGGAATTTAACTTTTGGTGCTGAAATGTTCGAAGCAGATAATCAGGATGAACTAAATCTTTATTTAAGAGATAGCATCGACTATGAAACTCTAGACTCACTGGCTCGTTTGTGGCCAAACTATAAAACAGATTATGCTCCCTTGGTGGATTTGGCAAAAAATAACGGACAAAAATTTATAGCTACAAATATTCCAAGAAGGTATGCAAGTATAGTATTTAATAAGGGTTTTGATGCCTTGGAATTATTAACTGATGAAGAAAAAGGATGGATTGCACCTTTACCTATTGAATATGATCCTGAATTACCAGGTTATAAAAATATGCTATCGATGATGGGAGGTCATGGAGGTGAAAACTTTCCAAAAGCTCAAGCAATTAAAGATGCTACTATGGCATATTTTATTTCGGAAAATTATATAGCTGGTAATAAATTCATTCACTATCATGGAGCTTATCATTCCGATAATTACGAAGGAATTTTATGGTATTTAAAAAAATCTAATCCAATGTTGATTTATAAAACAATATCTACTGTTTCGCAGGCAGATGTTTCAAAGTTGTTAAAAGAAAATATTAGTAAAGCCGACTTTATAATATGTGTAGATGAGAATATGACAACGACATATTAGTTTTTGTATATTGTAACTTTTAAATTGTCATAATCGTCTTTATAGCTCAAACTTAAACTTAAATCAAATGAAAAAAATCTTAATATTAATTCTATTCATTGCAGGATTTATTGGAACAATAAAATCTGAAGAACTCACAAGTGATACTTTAGTTATAGCTCAAACTGAGATTCAAGCTTTTGATGCAGATAACGCAATTCAGGAATACTTAAATGCGATGACTCCTGAAGAAAAAGAAAAATCGGATGCATACTTCGAAGGTGGTTATTGGTTAATGGTTGTAAGTTTTATATTGGAAATTATTGTAGCCTGGATTTTTCTCTCGCTTGGTTTGTCGAAGTGGATTAAAAAGATTGCTAGCAAATTCAGAAATATTAATTTACAAAATCTTACATATGCTTTTATGTATTTGCTTTTTGCTTACATACTTAGTTTTCCTTTAAACATATATACAAGTTTTTTCAGGGAACACAAATTCGATCTTTCAAACATGACATTTGGAGAATGGTTGTCAGAAGATTTAATTGGTTTGGCTTTAATGATTATTGTTGGTAGTTTATTATTAATGGCATTATATATAGTAATTCGTAAAGTTCAGAAAAGTTGGTGGATATGGGGAAGTGGCATTCTTACTTTATTTCTGATAATCTCAATTTTTATAGGTCCTGTATTTATAAGTCCAATATTTAATGAATATAAACCTCTTGAAGAGGGTGAAGTGAGAGATGAGATATTGTCAATGGCAAGAGCAAATGGAGTTCCTGCCGATAATGTTTATATGTTCGATGCATCGAAACAAAGTTCACGAATAAGTGCTAATGTAAGTGGTATAGGAAGCACAATTCGTATTTCTTTAAACGACAATTTATTAAATCAATGTTCGGTTGAGGAGATAAAAGCTGTAATGGCACATGAGCTAGGCCATTATGTGCTTAATCATATTTATGAAATGATTATTTATTTTGGATTAATCATTTTTATTGGTTTCGCATTTATAAATTGGCTGTTTGCAAAAGCAATTAATAAATATGGATCAAAATGGGGAATAACAAGTATTTCAGATATTGGAGGATTGCCTTTGTTTATATTCTTATTTAGTTTTTACTTTTTTATAGCAACTCCAGTCACAAATAATATTGTCAGATCTAACGAAGTTGAAGCTGACTATTTTGGATTAAATACCGCAAGGGAACCGGATGGATTTGCTTCTGTAGCAATGAAATTATCAACTTATAGAAAAATTAATCCTGGAAAAACAGAAGAAGTTATATTTTTCGATCATCCAAGTGGGAATACAAGGGTTACTACAGCAATGAAATGGAAAGCAGAAAATCTAAAAGAATAAGAAACTGAATATATAAATAGAAACGCCGGTTCATTAGCGGCATTTCTATTTTATGTTCTAAATGTTGATAGCAAAAATTTAATGTGATAAACTTTGCATTTCGCTAATAAATCTATTTATTTCAGAATTAGAGAAACCTTTTTCTTTGGCAGCTTCTTCTAATGTTCCCCAAATAGGTTCGCCACATGCAATGCATTTTATTCCTTTCTCCATTAAATATTTTACTGACGCAGGTACGGTTTCAATAAGTTCTTCAATTGTGATGTCTTTTGATATTTTCATTTTCCTGGTTTTTAGTCAAGATACAAAATACTTTAAAAAATGTTTAAGAAATCTTTCTATAAATTGATTTAGGAGCTAAAATGCTTAAAGTTACAAATCTTGCAATCATGAAAATTAAAAATGCAGCCCATAATCCGTGGTTATAAAAGTAATGATGCAGAATGAAATATGCAGGAAGAAAGATTAAAAATGTCGAAATAAGCATTGCATTTCGCATACTAGCCGATGCTGTTACTCCAATAAAAATACCATCCCAAATAAATGCTCCAAATGTGATTATTGGTATTAAATATACCCAGAACAAATAAGGTTGAATGCTTTGAATTACATCAGCATTATTAGTTAATACTTTTAATAATAAATTGTCGCCGAAAAAATATGCTATTGTAAAAACAACAGACATAATTATTCCCCAATAGAATAATAGCTTTGTTACCTTAATTAATTTTAACTTATCTCTTGCTCCATAATATTTTCCGGCTAATGCTTCTCCAGCATATGCAAATCCATCAACAATATATGCGAAGATGGTAAAAAACTGAAGTAAAAGTGTATTTACAGCAAGTAAGGTATCTCCGTATTTAGCAGATTTTGCCGTAAAAAATGATAAAGCAAAAACCAAACTCATGGTACGAATAAAAATATCCTTATTAACATTAAAGAATCTTTTTAATGCCTTTGCTTGTAGAATGTCTTTCTTATTTAAATATAATTTTAATCTTTTCGAATGCTTAGTTAAAAAGAAAACTCCGACAATTAAACCTGAATATTGAGCAAGAACGGTTCCTAAAGCAACACCATCCGATTTCATTCCAAAGACTTTAATAAACAGCACATTGAAACCTATATTTAACAAATTTATGACAATTGCCATGATCATAGGGATCTTAGCATTCTGCATTCCTATGTACCAGCCGGAAATGGAATAAATAACTATAGTGGCAGGAGCAGCCCAAATTCGGATGTGAAAATATTGTCGAGCAAAAAACTCTACTTCTTCACTTCCGTTTAGAATGAAAAAGCTGAGTAAGTCTATCGGTTTTTGCAGAATAAGTAAAAATACTGCTCCTATAAGACCTACAAAAAGAGCGCGGTACAATATGTAAAAACTTTCTCTAATATCCTTTTTACCATACGATTGAGCTGTAAATCCACTGGTGCCCATTCTTAAAAAGCTAAATCCCCAGTAAATAAAATTAAATATCATGCTTCCAATTGCAATAGCACCAATGTAAACTTTAGAATCCAGATGTCCTACCAAGGCTAAATCAACAATTCCAAGTAATGGTATTGTTATGTTGCTAATAATATTAGGAATTGCAATATTTAAAATTTTTCTGTTCAAATCGCTTTATTTATGCTGCGAAAATAATTTTTTAAAAAATAGTAAACAATTGGATATGTTCTTTGTTATAAAGTTAAATTAATTAGAATGAATCTAAATAAAACGTTTAACTTTTAAAATATATAAAAATTATGGCTTTTGAATTACCACAATTATCATACGATTACAATGCATTAGAACCTAATATTGATGCTCGTACAATGGAAATCCATCATACAAAACATCATGCAGGATATACTAATAATTTAAATAATGCAATTAAAGATTCGGAATTGGAAAATAAATCAATTGAGGAAATATTGCAGAATATTTCGAAACATTCAGTTGCAGTAAGAAATAACGGAGGTGGTTTTTATAATCACAAGTTATTTTGGGAAATTATGTCTCCAAGCGGAGGTGGAGAACCTAAAGGAGAATTATTAAATGCGATTAATAAAGGTTTTGGTTCGTTTGCTGAATTTAAGGAACTATTTAACAAAGCTGCAGCTACCAGATTTGGTTCGGGATGGGCATGGTTGGTAAATCAGGGAGGTACGTTAGTTATTACGTCCTCGCCAAATCAGGATAATCCATTAATGGATATAGCTGAAGTTAAAGGAACACCTATAATGGGTCTTGATGTATGGGAGCACGCATATTATCTTAAATATCAAAATAAAAGACCCGAATATATTGATGCCTTCTGGAATGTAGTTGATTGGGATCATGTTGCTAAACGATTTGTTTAGTTGTTTGCTCGGAAACGGGCAGGTTTAATTGTAATTTAGGTTTCGAAAGTCGGGGAGTAATTCTCCGACTTTTTTTTTAGTGTTTAATTTTATATTGACTAAATTTGTTTAAAGATTATATGTTAAATCTAAAATATAAAATTATGCCTTTCGAATTACCTAAATTGCCTTATGCATACGATGCATTAGAACCTGTAATATCTAAACAAACACTTGAATTCCATCACGACAAGCATCATGCTGCTTATGTAAATAATTTAAATAATCTTATTGTTGGCACTGAATTTGAGAATTCTGATATAGTTGATATTATCACAAAAGCAGAAGGTGGTATTTTCAATAATGCGGCTCAGGTTTGGAATCACACTTTTTATTTTGATCAGTTTGGTAAAGGAAATTCAGAACAGCCAACAGGTCAATTACTAGAAGCTATTAATGCAAGCTTTGGTTCTTTTGATGAGTTTAAAGAAAAATTCTCTACTGCTGCTAAAACACAATTTGGATCGGGTTGGGCTTGGTTAGTTAAAAAAACAAATGGTAGCTTAGATATAGTGAAAACTGCAAATGCAGAAAATCCATTAACCGAAGGACTAATTCCATTATTAACTTGCGATGTTTGGGAACATGCATATTACTTAGATTATCAAAATAAACGACCTGATTATGTAAGTAAATTCTGGACTATTATAAATTGGGATATTGTTTCTGGTAGATATTAATTCAGTATTTAAAATCAATTTAAATTGCTTAATCAGGTAGTTGATTACCTTTTTATGTGTGTTGATTTTTTTATCTTCGAAAACAATTTATGATTTTTTAATAATTACAATTAAACAATAAATTATGAGCTCTTTAAAAGGAACACGTACGGAACAAAATTTATTAAAATCGTTTGCTGGAGAATCACAAGCGAAAAACAGATATGAATTTTTCGCTAAAGTAGCAAAGAAAGAAGGTTACGAACAAATAGCGGAGTTTTTTAACGAAACTGCAATGCAGGAGCAACAACATGCAAAAACTTTCTTCAAATTTTTAGAAGGTGGAATAGTTGAAATTACTGCTTCATATCCTGCAGGAGTAATTGGAACAACAGCTGAGAATTTAAAAGCTGCTGCTGATGGTGAGAATGAAGAATGGACTGAGCTTTATCCTGAATTTGCAAAAATTGCTGAAGAAGAAGGTTTCAAAAAAATTGCTACGGCATATAAATTAATTGCAAAGATAGAAGCTGAACATGAAGCAAGATACCGAAAGCTTCTTTCAAATATTGAAACAGAAAAAGTTTTTGAACGAGAAGAAAAAGTAAAATGGGTTTGTCGTAAATGTGGGCATGTTCATGAAAGCACAAAAGCTTTAAAAAACTGCCCAGTTTGTGGTCATCCTGAAGCTTATTTCGAAATTGAAAAAACAAACTATTAGAAACTAAAGTGATATAATTAGTCATACTTCAACAGGCTCAGTATGACAATTGAGGAACTTACAATAGTATTTAAAAGTTGTCATGCTGAGCTTGTCGAAGCATAGACAACTTTTTTTTATCAAAATGATTTCTATGATAAAAGATTTAATTTTAAAAAACCGAAGCTACAGAAGGTTTTATCAGGATCATAAATTATCAATTGATGAATTGAAAGAATTTGTTGATCTGGCGCGTTTATCTCCGTCAGGAAGAAATCTTCAGCCTTTGAAGTATTATTTATCTTCAGATAGCGAAACAAACGAAAAGATTTTCTCAACTTTAGCATGGGCTGGTTACTTAAAAGATTGGGATGGACCAGAAGAAGGAGAGAAGCCAACAGGATATATTGTAATTTTAGGCGATAAACGCTTAACAAATAATTTCCTGTGTGATCATGGAATTGTTTCTCAAAGCATGTTATTGGGAGCTGTTGAAAAAGGACTTGGTGGATGTATTTTCGCGTCAATAAAAAGAGAGAAATTAAAGGAGCTTTTAAGAATTAAAGAGCATTTTGAGGTTTTATTGGTAATTGCTTTAGGTAAACCAAAAGAAGAAGTAAGGGTTGATGAAGTAATTAACGATGACATTAAATATTTTCGTGATGAGAAGCAGGTTCATCATGTTCCAAAAAGAAATCTTGATGACATAATTATTTCATAAAAAGAAAGCCGGATTTTTCCGGCTTTCTTTTTACTTGTTATTGTATAATAAGTTTCTTCAAATAATATTCATCTTCAATTTTGAATCGAATAAAGTATACTCCGGAAGTAAATGGATTTACATCAATTTGTTTCACTTCATCCAAAACATTTGAAAGCTTGTTGTTATACATAATTTGTCCATTAATATTAATAATATCAACTACAATATCTGTATTTTTCTTATTCTCAAATACAAGGTTTAGTTTTTCAGTAGCAGGGTTAGGAAAATATGTTATTTTATAATCTGCTCCTTGAACTATATTATCGATACCTGTAGTGTTAATAGCAACAATTTGACCAATTCCAGAACATCCCGATTCATTAACAACAGTAACTTTATAGGTATTACTTGCAGTTACTGTTATCGATGAAGTTGTTGCTCCTGTAGACCATGCATAGCTTATATAAGAGTTAGTAGGTTCAAGTTCTACATTGTCTGTAAAATATACAGTGTCAGAACCTAAGCTAACAATAGGAGCATTAATATTAACATCTTTTATAAGCGCATCGTTAACATCAGCTTCGTTAGTTAATTTTCTTGAAAGAATAGAAAATTCATAAGAAATACTTTCTGTTAAGTCGGCAGTTTGAGTAAACTCAAATTCCCCAACACTGTCTGGGTAAAGTGTCTCAGTAAGAACATGAGAACCAGTTTGTGCACTACCTGAATTTATTGAATAACTAAAGCCAATAGATTCTCCTACCAATAGTGTATCCATACTGTTGTTAATATATTGAATTATAACTGGTTCGTCGCTTAGTGCATCGCACGATTCATATGGATAAGCAGGGCTTATTAATGAATCTGTAGCAATATTATAAGTATATACATTTAATGTATCACTAATAGTACATCCATTTACATCAGCAACTGTAATAGAGTATTCTTTGGAAGCTAAATATGTAACATTTAAAGTCTGACCAACAGTTCCATCACTCCATTCGTAAGCTGTAAATCCAGATGGAGCAACTATCGTGACAGTGTCTGGTTGTGTTGTGTAGATGTCAGCTCCAATATCTTCAAGATCAGGGTATCCAAATGTTTTTATTGCATCAACTAAAGTGTCATTTGCTCTGTTTACATCATATTCAAAGTCTGTGTAAACTTTAAATTTATATGTGTTTAACACAGATAAATCTTCTGTTGTTGAGAATTCATAATTTGCTGTTTGACCAGGTCTTAAGTCCGATCCTAAAATAAAGTTTTCATTAACTGCTATACCTTCGTTTAAAATATATGAAACAGGAATAGTTGTTGAAGAACTTAAAGTATCATATCCAGAGTTTAGTATTTTTATAAGTACTTTCTCTACGTTTGAATGCGAGCATCCATTTTTCGGACTAATTAATGCATTTAAACTTAAGTTGTATGAAATAATTTGAGTAGAGTCTTTACTTGTAATACAACCATGTTGATCCTCTGCGGTTACAACATATTTTTCAGAATCTTTTCTTGAAATATCAAGCGTGTTTCCACTTGATCCATTACTCCATTCATAACTTGCAAATCCACTTTCAGCCACTAAAGTAACAGTGTCTGCTTTAGTGGTATAAATAGTATCATAAGGTAAAGAAACCTCTGGGTAACCATATGTTTCAAATGCTCCATCAAAGTTGTCGTTTGCTGAATTTGCATCTTGATCTGAATCAACCTCAATTTGGAATTCGTAAATTCCATCTGCAAGTGCATCAATTGTTTTTGTCAAATCTAAAGTCATGTTAGTTCCTGGTCCAAAACTGCCTGTAAGAGTGGCGGTATCATTTTCCCATCCCGCACTATTAAAATTATACTTAAATGGAATTTTCTCTCCCGCTAAATATGTGTTTCCACTATAATTATGCACAGAAACTTGAATTGCTTCAATAACTGTATGACTACAATCACTTATTGGATTAACTATATTATTAATACCAAAGTCATAAGTTTCAACGTAAACGGAGTCTATATCTTCCAAACATGCAAAATCATCAGTAACAGTAACTTTGTACCAGTTGCTTACATTATCTGGCGGTTTGATTGAGCTAGTTGTCTCTGCAGTATTCCATAAGTAATCAGAATAATCAGGAGTTGCAATTAAATCCAAAGTATCTGCACTTGATGAATATGCTGTGTCGTAATTCAGATCAATATCTACATAACCATTTGTATTAAAGATTTTAGACGTACTATCATCAGCATGATCAAGGTCTTTTAGGACATTGGTAAAAACTTTTACATTATAAACTCCTGGAGCTGTTAAATCACATTTTTTACTGTATGTAAACATTTTAGTTGTTCCTATAACAAAATCCTCTGTAAGAACCAAAGTATCTTCAACAACTGGATTCTCATTAATCTGATAAGCCATCCATATTGTATCAGTATCAGTAAGGTCACTTAAACTATTGTGTGTAATCCGAACTACTAGTTCTGTAAGTTGATTTCTTTCACAAGAATCTGCAGCTACAGTAAATAAAGTATCCATTTCCAGATTAATAAGTGACGAAACAACTTCAACTGAATCACTTGCTGAACAACCTGCTAAATTAGTAACAGTTACCTCATACCATCCAGGATATTGAACAAACAATGTATCGTTAGGAGCTTGATCGTTTGGCACGCTATCGCCATCACACCATGTATATGTGTCAAATCCTTCTCCTGCAACTAAGAACGTATCAATAGGAGCAACATCACCCAACTGATCATTAAATGGATTATAATTTGGCATTCCAGTTACAGAAATAGTATCGTAAATAGTATCATTACTTACCGTTTCATTATAGAAATAAGTGTCTTTATCAAGTTTAGTGCTAATTGTGAAATCGTAAACTCCCGCACTTGACATATCTACGGTAGTGCCGAAAGTAAATAATTCATGAGTTCCAGATAGCAAGTTAGTACCAAGGGTTATTGTATCCCTAATAATCTCAGAATTGAAATCCAAGGTTAATGGAATTATTGTACCTGAAGGAATAGTATTAATTCCATAATTCTCAACATAAAACTTTACTTCAGTATCTTCACCTATAATACAAGCGGTTACAGGTTCAGTAATTATTCCAGCTCCAGCATCATATGGAGCCTCATAAATTTTAATATCATCAATTCCAAAGCCTTCATAATTAGTTGTTGAATTACTTTCAAATACAAATCTAAATTTAACGCTACTTTGGTTTGTAACTGCCAACGGAAGAAGTTGTTTGAAAGTTAACCACAAGTCATTTGTACTGTCTATTCCTGCAAAACCAAGCTCACTTATATTAGCTTCATTATACCAGTTCCAATAAAAGTCTCCATCATCAGGTACTAAATACCAATTATCTCCCTCGTTAATAGAATATAGCAAGGATAATCCATCTATTTTATCTTCAGATATTCCTTTACATTTAAACTCAAATATTATTGAATCGGCACCTGAAAAGTTAAAACAAGGACTCTCAAGATATGAAGAATCGTCGGTTTCATATTCTCCTTCTAAGTTTGTCACCCAAGCTTTTGTTCCAGATGCAGCATCACTAATTAAAGTTGCAGCAGGAACACCATATTCCCAAGTTGAGTTAATACCACCTGCTAAATAATAACCATAGTTTGTTTCAAAATCTTCAAAATAAGGAAGGCTATAAGTTGGTGTAATAAAAATAGCAGTATCTATTCTGTCATTTGTATTATCTTCATCTCCGGCTAAGAGTGTTCTTGCATATACATCGTTGTACCAACCTGGAACAGTTAGATCAACGGGTTTGTCTATTTCATATATTAAAAATCCATCCACTACAATATTTGGATTTGTAATAGTATCATATTTAATAGTTTCTCCTCCATCAAAAGAATAACAAACTCGCAATGGATCATTTAAAACATCACCGGCAAAGTTTTGTATTTTAATTGATACTTTATCTGCACTTGTGTGACCACAGCCATCAAGTGGAGCAATCCACTCTGTTACTCCGACATCTTTTGAAATATAATCACCGATAATTATAACATCATCAATATTCCATCCAGAATAGTTCTTTGATGAATTTGTAGGTCCTAATGTAAATCGTATCTTAGCAAGAGGACTCCTTTCAAAATAGGGAGATAAATCATAAGAATGATAATTCCAGATGTTTTCATTTAAAACTGCAAGCGTTGGATTGCCCCAAACTTCTTCCCAAATGCTATCTGTATCTGTATTAATTATTATTTTTGCTCGGTCAAAAATATATGATTCAATATTCAACCACCTATAAAATGTTAATTGTATATTTTTATAATACTTGAAATTAAAGATCGGTAATTGAGCAACATTAATAGTATCATAGAGTAAGTCATCACCATAATTCCCATCACTTGAAAGATCGTTTCCAATTACATTCGATCCGGAAAAAGCCTCTTCAGGATCAGGACTTCCATAATTATCTCCTCTTAATCCTTGCGGAGCTCCTAATTCAAAATCACCTGTTAGTATCCATCCTGGCTTAATTGGATCAAAATCATCAAAAAATACAGTTTCAAAAATTTCTCGTGAACCGTTAGGAGATTTATCTAGAAAAGGATAATATGTATTATTTATCTTAACAGCAGATTCCCTTATTAATGCATCGGCAATATGTCCATGCAGCTCATGTGTTACGTCATCTTTAATATCATAAGTAAGCCAAATGGTTGTTAAACCACGGTCAAGTGTATAATTGAGATTGTCAAAAGATATTTTACCTGCAACAAAATTACCTGATCCCAATGGAGTATAAGCATTAAAAATTGTATCAGAGGTAGCAAAAATCTTTACACCGTTTGTGCTAATATCAGAATCAGAAGTATTCATCGATTCAAATGCGATAGAATCCAAGTTTAGTGTACCCTCATTTCCTTGAGCATTAATTTCAATTCGAATAACAGGATTGTTGTCTGTTCCTGTTGGAATAAAGCCTGAACTAGCTTGGTTTACATTAACAGATTCTATAAATAATTGAATTACTCCTGTTTCGACTACTTGTATATCATCAATTACTACTCCATGTCCGTATCCTGTAATTCCTTCAAAAGCAATGTAGTAAGTTGAACACAGACTACTATCAGGTAATAATATTGCCCTTGATTCCCAATTTTCAACTGGATATAAATATTCTTCAAGCATTACCCATGCACTGTCTACTCCTCTTTTATAATAAACTCTTAACTGATCCCAGTCTTCTTCACCAGCAAACCAAATATCCTGTGCATGATCAAAACGTAATTCTGGTTTTGAAACATCGGACAGATCAATTTCTGGTGAAATTAATTTTGTGGCTTCTCCATTACTACTTTGATATTGGAATATAGCATTATAACTACCCTCTGAAGCAGAAGCAGGATTTCCTGAATGTCCACCTGAAAGTGTTTCCCATTCGATAAGCGTTGAACCAACTACTTTTTCTTGTGTCCATCCTGATGGTAAATCCGGTGGTGTTATACTTTCGAAATTTTCACTAAAAACTACTGTTTGTGAGTAAACAGCTATGTTTATTAGTATTGACAGCAGGGTAAATGATAAAAATTTCATGTTGTTTTATATTAATTAATAAATCGCTAAAACTTTAAGTTACATTTTCCGTATACTTTTCCATAGAAGCTATATTTTCTTACGTAAATTTAAGAAAATTGTTTATAAAAAGAATATATTTACTTTTCAAATCAGAGAAATAATGAAAAGATTTTTATTTTTAATAGTAGCATTAGCCCTTAATATATGTGTTTTTGGGCAAACAGATACCGAATTTTGGTTTGTTGCACCCGAGGTAAGTGTATCACATGGTGATGCCCCAGTACTCCTAAGGATTACAACTGCAACTTTGCCTGCGGATGTGGAAATTACAATGCCACAGAACACTTCAAACTTTCCTACCTTAAATTACAGCATTGTAGCAAATTCAACATTAACAATTGATTTAACTGCTTTGGGACTGCAGCCTGAGGTAGAGCACTTTTATGATTTCTTAGATGGTGTTCCAGGTAAAAGTAATAAAGGAATATATATTGAATCAACCAATCCAGTAACTGCTTATTATGAAGTTAGTAGAACTAATAACTGTGATATTTTTGCTTTGAAAGGTAAAAATGCTTTAGGCACAGAGTTTTATGGGGTTTTTCAGAACAAGGGTTACAATATGTCTGGTTCTGGATGGGCTGCTCCAGCATATTCTGCATTAGAAATAGTAGCTACAGAAGATAATACTACAGTTACCTTTGAATCCAATCAAGGACAGGATTTTTACGCTTATGGCGTGGGGACATTTAATGTTACACTTGATAAAGGTCAAACTTTTTCGTTAATTCCTGATTGGAATACAGATGTTCCAACAGGGTCGGGTTTGCCAACATGTAATTTAACAAAATACGGCAACGATTTTTTTGGAAGAGCAGGTGCGGATCATATAGGAGGCGTTAGAGTAACTTCAGATAAAAACATTGCGATTACAAAAAAAGATGATTCAGTAAGATATTATTGTGTTGATGGATGGGGTGGAGGATGTTATGATTTAGTTGGAGATCAAATGGTTCCTTTAGATATTTTAGGACTCGAATATATTGCTATGAGGGGGGGGTTAACTAACGCACCAGAAAACGTTTATATAGTAGCAACTGAAGATAATACAGATATTTTTATCGATGGAGTTTGGGTTGATAATATTGATGAGGGACAAACACATGTGCATGAGTTTTGGGCATCAGGGAACCCATTTGTTCATGTGGCTGGAGATAAGAAAATTAGTGTATTGCATGTTTCTGGTTGGGGATGTGAAGTAGGTGGAGCTATTTTACCTCCAACAGATAAATGTACTGGTTCAACTGAAGTTGCAATTACTCGTTCAACAAGTGAAGCTTTCTTAATTAACTTAATGGTATGGACTGGAGCGGAAGATGAATTTTATATTGATGGTGTTCTTCAGGATGGAGGTGCTGGTACATTATTTGGTCCCGCAGATTTTACACCCTTGCCATCTTCTCCTAATTGGTTGGTCTGGAGATCTGCTAATCTTGGAACTGGAACAATACCTGTTGGAGTTTCAACTTTAGTTCAAAATACGGAAGATGTTTTTCACCTAGGTGTTATTAATGGAGGTCCAACTTCTGGTTGTCGTTTTGGTTATTTCTCAGACTTTAATGAATTAAAAGTAAATGCAGAGGCAACAGGTAGTGGATCGGGAGAAATTAGAGCATGTAGTTACGAACAAATACAGCTATACTCTTCAGGAGGTACTACATTTAACTGGTGGCCTGCAAATTACTTAAGCGATCCTTCAATTGCCAGACCTATTGCAGATCCACCCGCTGGAACTTCAACTTTATTTAGCGTTGAAGTTAGTGGCGCTTGTGGATTAACAGATACCGCATTTGTAACTGTAACAAAATTTCCAAATGTAGAAGCTCAGTTTTCAGTTGATAGAGGAAATGGCTGTTCGCCTTTGGATATTGTATTTCATGAAACATCGACTCAAATTAATGAACGATATTGGGATTTCAATTTTTCTGGAATAGGAGTTTTTCAAGATAGAGACACCTTATTATACGGGGATAATAACAATTATGATCCCGACACGACTTTTACACATACATTTATTAATACAACAAACGAAATAGACCCTGATTCTCTGCAAGATTACCAGATTCGATTACTGGTAAAAAATTCAAATGACTGTGTAGATACTGCTTACGCTTCAATAATTGTATATCCAGATATTATAGCTGATTTTACTTTAACAAACCTTGATGATACAATTGGTTGTAGTCCTCATTTTGTTGATTTCATTAATAATTCTACGAACGAAGATTTCTATTACTGGAAATTTGGTGATGGTGTATCAAGTACGGATACCAGCCCAAGTAATTTGTATACAAATATAATGAATTCAGATACAATTTATGATGCCGAATTGATAGTTAGATCTCAATTCTTTTGTAGGGATACAATGAACATGAACATACTAATACATCCTTATCTTGAAGCAGGATTTACCCTTGATGCTTATGAAGGATGTTCACCTTTAGATGTAACATTTACTAACAATTCAGTTTTTGAAGATTCTGTCGTATTAGTATACGGTACTGGAGATACCTTAAAAGCAGCCACTTTTGGTTCTGTGCTTTATACTTATACAAATACAGGAACGAATGTAGACACAAATACTGTTGAATTATTCGTTTATAATGATGAAGGTTGTATAAAAATATGGGATGATACGGTAATTGTTTATCCTGAAATAAGGGCAAATTACACAATTGATCCTTACAGTGAATGTAATACAGATACGTTGACATTTAATAATTTATCAAACTTTGGCCTGCATGAAACAACAGATATAATATGGTCTTGGGGTGATGGAACAAATTCAAATTCAACGGCACTTGCAGTTGATCATATTTATAAAAATATTTATCAGGATGACACAGTTTATAGTTTTAATCTGCATGCAGAATCAATTTATGGTTGTTTTGACGACACAACGAATACCATAAATATGTATAAGGCGCTTGCTGATTTCTATGTAGATACTATTAATGGTTGTTCTCCTGTGGAGGTAAATATTGTCAATATGTCTATTGGGAATAGTATAACAAATTGGGATTGGGATTATGGTGATGGTATTGGAACTAGTATTCTTGAAGATCCTCTTGCATACACATATAATAATGTAGGATTTGATACAGATGCAAATATGCTCGTACTTGAAGTGACCGGAACAAATGGTTGCAGTTCAAAAGATAGTATTGAAATGAAAATTTTCCCTGAAATCCATATTACTTCAATAACACCTTTGGATCAAACAATTTGTGATTCAACCGAGATTAATTTTACATCAACAATAGCCGATGCTGCTCTTGTAGGTGTTGATTATGTGTGGAACTTTGGTGATGGAGCGTCTTCACCATTAACGGATCCAGATCATTTATACAGAAACCTTACTGCAGCACAAATAACATATGATGTTACCCTTAATGTAGAAACGCCTCAGGGATGTACTGACAATACAGCAACAACAGTAATTGTAGATCCTTTTGTAAGAGCATCTTATATTCTAAATGTTTCAGAAGGTTGTTCTCCGGTGGATGTGCAAATTTCGAATAATTCAAAGGGAGGGATATATAGATGGTATTGGGATTCAGCAACAGGAGCTGGTATAGAAGATTATTTATCAAATAATGATACTGAGGTTATTAATAGAACTTATACAAATACATCAGGTGCAGATCAAACTTTCTACTTGACTTTAATTGCCGAGAATCCAAATGGTTGTCAGGATACTTTAACAAGAGAGATATTAGTACATTCTTCTGTTAAAGCAATATTTGATACAGATGATGGGATATATGCGGGTTGCACACCAGATACTGTAAATTTTGATAATCAAACAGATCCACTTTCTGATGCAGAGTTTTTCTCATGGGATTTTAACGATGGTACATCGGGAGCTTCAACAAAAGCAAGCCCTGATATAAGCCATATTTTCATAAATACTACAATTAATGATATATTATATACTGTTACTTTAACTGCTGAATCAACATTTGGTTGTACGCACGACACAACACTTGATGTTACTGCTTATTCAAACGTAGTTGCTAATTTTTCTATTACTGATAATGAAGGTTGTCCTCCATTTGAAACATCAGTTCTGAATACTTCAATAGGAAACTTAGCAAATAGTTATGAATGGCATATTGATGGTGTTCTCGATGGAGCTGCACCAGTTGATAAATCTCCATTTATTCACACTTATGATAATCTTAATCATTTAGCAACATTAGATTATCAGGTAAAACTGATTGCTGAGAATGCATGGGGTTGTTCTTCTGAAAAAATAGATACTGTAACTGTATTTGAAGATGTTACGGCAGGATATACTATGGATATAGATAATGGATGTAATCCACTTGATGTTGATTTTACCGATGCATCACTTGTGCCACCATCAACAACATATATTTGGGATTTCGGAGATGGAGCTTCTTCCGGAGCTGATAACCCAACTCATACTTTTTATAATCCAAGCCGAGTTACAGATCTTGATTATACAATAGAACAAATTGTATTATCTGCAAATTATTGCTCCGATACTATTACAGATCAGGTATCTGTGTATCATTTACCTTTTTCTAAATTTTGGATTGATAAAACTTCTTCATGTCCAGATTTAGTTGCAAATATGAATAATTTTGATTCTGATGGATTTGATTCTTTTGAATGGCGTTTTGGCGATGGAAGTACTGATGTAATTAATACAAGTTTATCACATACATATCCTAATACTCTTATAAATGTAGTTCAAAACTATACATTAGAACATTGGGTTACTACAGTTAATGGTTGTAGTGATAGTTCATCATTAATATTAAATGTATTTCCAGATGTAATTGCGGACTTTACATTAACACCACAAACAGGATGTAGTCCGATAACAGTTTCTTTTGATTCTGATCCTTCTTCAGATCCGGCACAGTATTTTTTCTGGGATTTTGGTGGAGATGGTACATCTAATGATATAGCACCTGTACATACTTTTACAAATACATGGGCAACAGATCGTATTTATGATATTATGATGGTAGCAAGATCCGAGTATGATTGTCGAGATACTATTTTTAAACCCGTTACTGCATATGTACAGCCAATTGCAGAGTTTGATATAAATCCAATTGTACAAAAGTTTCCTAACAATCAAGCAGATATTGATAATAAAACAAATAATGGTCCTTTTGATTATTTATGGGAATTTGATGACGGAGAGACATCAATAGTGCAAGAACCTGGTAGTCATCTTTATGATCATTGGGGTGAGTATGATGTTAAACTTACAGTTAACAGTCAGACTAGTGCGTGTACTGATAATATTACAAGAACGATTCAAATCTTACCACCAGATGTAAATGCAGATTTTGTCGCAGATAAAGAAGGAGGTTGTTTGCAGGACGGTCTTGATGTTACATTTACAGCCGCTTCATCATCATATTCAGAAGTGTATGATTATTATTGGGAGTTTGGAGATGGAAAAGATGCTACAGGGCAGATTGTTACTCATAACTTTGAAAAAGCTGGAGTTTATTATGTAAAATTAACTGCAACAGGTATAGGTGGTGAAGATTATGAATATGAAACTATACGTGTATATTCTAATCCAGTAGCTAATTTTGAAGTATCCCCTAGATCATCCATGTTGAATTACGATTTAGTTGCGAGAGTTGAATTTTTTAACTTATCTGAATGTAATGATACTTCTGGTTGTTATTATTTATGGAATTTTGGTGATGGTGGAACAAGCACAGATCGAGATGACACGCATAATTACACTGATTTAGGATTTTATAATATTGGACTTACGGTTACAACATATCATGGTTGTGTAGATTCGTTATTAAAAGTAGAGGAAGTTGAAGTGTTGGGAGCAGGGGAGATTACATTCCCGAATGCTTTTACACCAAATGGCGATGGTTTGAATGATGTGTTTAGGCCTGTATCAGAAGGAGTTATTAAATACGAATTACTGTTATATACAAGATGGGGAGAACTAATTTTCACAACTAAAGATCTAAATGCTGGCTGGGATGGAAAAATTAATGGAGAACTTGCAAAGCCAGATGTTTATGTTTGGAAGGCTGAAGGTAAATTTACAAATGGAAGAGCTTTTGAGCTTGCGGGCGATGTAACTCTTGTAAAATAAGTTCGTACAATTTTAATAAATTGTTGATAGTATTTGTTTTAAAGATACTTGCAAGAACTGAAAATATTTATAAATTTACAATTTAAGAAGGTTTAGTGCGTTAAATGAATACCGAGATTACCATAGAAAATATTAATTGTGAAACGATTATATATATTAATTACGTTTAGTTTAGTCTTATGTAAAACAGGGTTTTCTCAGGATTCTCAGTTTACACAATTTTATGCAAGCCCACTTTATTTGGCTCCTTCATTTGCTGGGTCAACTGACGGTGATCGTATCTCTTTAAATTATAGGAATCAGTGGCCAGCATTAACAAAGTCTTTTCAAACTTATTCTTTAGGTTATGATCATTACTTTCCACATTTAAAAAGTGGAGTAGGGATATTATTATATAGAGAACAAGCAGGAACAAGTAAGCTTTCTACAACAAATGTTGGTCTAGCTTATTCATATAAGTTTAAATTTAGAAATAAATGGAGAATTAGTCCGGGTTTAAGCTTTTTCTACACTCAAAGGAATATAGATTTTGATGGATTGCTTTTTGAGGATGAGTTAAGAAGTTCTAATACTGCAGGAACAGGAGAGCTTCAAATATTAGAGAAAAAGGCTGATATTGATGCATCATTTTCATTATTAGCTTATAATAAGAACTACTGGATGGGATTTACTTGGGACAGAATCTTAAAGCCAAATCGCTCTTTAACTGGTGAAACCATCGAGGATCCCTTTAAATTCTCAATTTATGGCGGAACTAAATTTACTATTTTTGATAGGTATAATTGGGCCAGTGGTCAAAGTTTATCGCCGTCATTCTTATTTAAAATGCAAGATAAATATTCACAGCTAGATCTTGGATTATATTGGTATCAGGTTCCTTTGGTAATCGGAATTTGGTACAGGGGAATCCCAGTATTTAAAGAACTTACCAGTAATGACGCAATAACTTTCTTATTAGGATTCAAAATTGATCAGGTTAGTGTTGGTTATAGTTACGATTTAACTATATCAAAACTAACAGGATTGACAGGAGGAACCCACGAGATCTCCATCAATTACTATTTCAATCAGGGAGTAACACAAAGGGAAAAAAGAAAAGGGATTCCTTGTCCTACTTTCTAGATTTTTCATCTTTTTTAATCAAAAACACCTTTGAAATCATTTCATATGTAATGATTTTTAAACGATTACTTAAAAAAAGTTAATTTTCTTTTAGGTATGTGTATATTCAATTATATTTGCTTTTTTAAATAATGAATAAAAATTAAATAAATTAATTATGAAAAAACTTTCTCTTTGGTTAAATATAGTGTTGATCATTGCTGTTGGGGGAATCTATTTTTTACATTTTTCTGGAAATAAAACTTCTAAAAATGTTGAAGTTAATGATGATGGTACAGAAGTAGAAATTAACAGGGATTATGCTATTGCTTATGTAAACATTGACACTTTGATTAGAAATTACGATTTATTTATTGATAAGAGTGATGAATTGACTCAAAAGAGAAATGAATCAGAAGCTGAGTTACAAATACAATCAAAAAAATTCGAAAACGAGATTCGTGATTTTCAAGATAAAGTAAATAAAGGCTTAATTACAAGAACAAAAGCACAGATGTTACAGCAGGAACTTGCACAAAAAGAACAACAGTTGTATGCTACTAGAGATAATCTTGCAATGCAGTTGTCAGAAGAAGAGCAAGTTATGTATCGTCAGGTATTAAATGAAGTAATGTCGTATCTAGAAGATTATAATGCGGAATATAATTACAAATATATTTTTAGTAATTCTTTTGGTGGTCAGCTTTTATATACAGATAAAAGTTTGAATATTACAAGTGATGTGCTTGTTGGACTTAACGAGAAGTACGAAAAAACAAAAGAATAAACTTAATTGAAATGTGTTTTGCTGATTTTTATTTTGAAAGACAAAAGGATTTTCAAGTAAAAATTCAGAGTAAACTACAACAGGATCTTAAATTTATAGCAGTAATTCCATGTTTTAATGAGTTTAATTTAATTGAAACTCTTAACTCAATAAAGAATTGCGAGAAAATAAAATCTTCAATTGAAGTAATAATTGTAATTAATTCAGCAGAAGATACACAACAAGAAATTTTAGATCAAAATATAAAAACATTTATCGAAGCGAAAAATTGGATTGCACAGCATGAAGATTCTTCGCTTCGATTTTTTACTCTTCACGAGAAAGATTTACCTAAGAAATTTGCAGGAGCTGGCTTAGCTCGTAAAATAGGAATGGATCAAGCTGTTGCTCGATTTAATCAATTAAATAAAGATAATGGAGTAATTGTTTCAATTGATGCCGATTCTAAACTGAAACCTAATTATTTTGTTGAATTAGAGAAACATTTCAACAAGTTCCCAAAAACAAACGCTGTAACTTCTTATTTTGAGCATCCAATTGAAGGGAATGAGTTTGAAAATGATATTTATAATGCAGTAGTTCAATATGAGCTTTATATGCGTTATTATAAGCTGGCCTTGGATTATACAGGATTTCCATATTCGTATTACACGGTTGGTTCTTGTTTTGCAGTAAATGTAAATGCCTACGTAAAACAAGGTGGAATGAATAAGAAACAAGCTGGTGAAGACTTCTATTTTTTACATAAGATTTTCCCTCTAGGTAATTGTTCAGAATTAAATATTACATGTGTTTATCCTTCTTCCAGACCCTCGGACAGAGTTCCTTTTGGAACTGGACCAATGGTAAAGTCTATTGCAGAATCAAAGAATAAAGAGTTTTTAACCTATAATTTTGATGCCTTTATTGAATTGAAAACCTTTCTATCTGGTATAGAAAGGTTGTTTAGAATAGAAGATTTAGATCAATTATTAAATGAATTACCAAAATGTATTTCAGAGTTTCTAGTTGAAAACGAGATTTCTAATATTATCGAAGAGATTAATTCGAATAGTACAAATATTAAAACATTTACCAAACGATTTTATAATTGGTTTGATGCTTTTCGTGTGTTAAAGTTTCTGAATTTTGCACACGAAAATTACTATGAAAAGCTAGAATTAATGAACGAAAGTGAAACGCTTATTCAGTTAATTTCTGATAAATTAGTAAACGAAAAGAATTATAAAAATTACTTGGAAATATTCAGAAGCCTTGAAAGGCAGTATTAATCTTCTTCAACTATAACAAAAATATCTTCGTTATCTTTTTTCATTAAGTATTGCTCACGAGCGAATTTTTCAAGATTCTTATTGTTTGTTATTAATTGTTCTAATCTTTTAGAATCTTTATCGATACGTTCAATGTAGTATTTTTTGTCTTTCTCTAACTGGCGTAGGTGATTTAATTCCTTAACTCTGTCAATTAAGTTGTTGCGGTCGAAAAATAAGAGCCAAACAATAAAAATGAGTAATGTAAAAATAAACTTATTCTTAGCAAAAGGAAGTATCTTTTTCCATATTTTAAGTGTTGTACTCATATTGCAATATTAAATGAAATTGAAAGTTTTGCAAAGTATATAAAGAGGAAAGTATTAACAAATATTGGTTAAAAGTTAGAAGGTTATAAGTTAAGAGTATTTAAATTGTGAATAACTAAGGCAATTATTAATTCTTAATTATTCATTTTGAATTAAAATTTATCCTCCACTAACCAAATGAAGTACGGTAACATCATCACTATTATTTATAATATAGCTGCTGTATGCATCTTTTTTTATAAGCTTGCCATTAACTTTAATAACTAACATTTTAAATGTATAGTTTTTAACTTTAAGTAGTTCCGACACGGATATTTGATCTTTATTGATCGATTCTGGCCTATTATTAAGAGTGATTTCCATTACATTATTAACTTAATAAGATTTCTAAAACGGCATTTGCTTGCATGTTAGCCACTATTCCAACTCTAGGAGCTAATGGTGGATTCTCATCAGATACTTCTGATTTTTCATCGCCGCAAATATATAAATTTTCAGATTGCCTAAAACTAATTGAGTTGCTTTCACCAAAGCCTGCCATTCCAATTCCAACTACAACTGGCTTATCAGGTAGTTCTGTCAAACAAGTTTCAATAAGCATTTTTTTCATTTCTGCTAAATCAAAAGCTTCAACTATAACATCGCAATCTTTATAAATCTCTATAATATTATTTTCATCGAGTTTAATATAGTTGTCAACAATCTCAACATCAGGATTAATCCTTTTAATATTCTCCTTTAAAGCATCAACTTTTCGTAGTCCTATTTGATCTTTAAAGAAATACTGGCGATTCAGATTTGACTCATACACAATGTCAAAATCAGAAATAATTATTTTGCCAACTCCAACTCTTGCAAGTGCAACTGCACAATTAGAACCTAATCCACCAGCACCTGCTATACCAACAGTAAGATCTTTTAGTTTTGATTTTATTTCTTCGAAAGTCATAATTCGTAATTCTAAGTTCGTCATTCGTAATTCAAATAGACTTTATCCATAAAAGGTAAGAATTGTTTTGTTCCTCCACCTTGCTGAATAATTTTTAATGTATTTACATCATTTGGCCCAAATATAGAACCAAACAAAAACTTAACATTTCTATATTGAAACATTTCTTTATTTAAAATTGTTGATGGACCTAAAGTATATATATCACAAGTATCTTTAGTTGCACTAACAAGATCCATAAAAGTATTATTAAAAACTGATGTTGATGATAAAATTAACGCATCTGCTTTTGCTACTTCTGCAATTTGTTCAGACATATTAGTTAATTTCTCATCTTCTTCCGCTTTGTCGAATATTTTCAGATCAATATTTTCATTCTCAAACTTTTTAACTAAAGATTGAAAAAATCCAATCATTACAATTTTGTTATACTTCTTAAAATCAATTTTATCAAAAATATCAATTGTTGTATTGTATTCATTTTGATAATTGAATAAGGCATTAAAATAGGCATTTAAAACGATTCTATGCTGAATGTTTTTAATATCAGGGATTTTTAAATCACGAACATCAATATTTACATAATTATTGAGTGTTGCACAAACTCCAACTTTACCATTTTTTAATAAAACAGCAACATATTTTTCGCCACAAATAATCTGATTTATACTCTTTAAATCAATTCCATATTTCTCAAAAAAGTATTCAATAGGTTCTCGCATAATTTAAGTTCATTAAATGCTAAAATATTTAACAAATTTACAATTATTATTTTCAAAGTTTCAAAGCTATAATGTCCTCATATCCATGTAAGTAATAAAATACTTAATAATCATTGCGATATGCATAACATAACATATTGATTTAAGTCATATTATACTTTTACAGCACACTATATTTTTATACTTTTGAAATGCTAAAAATTCGAAATAAACTTTAAGAAAAATAGATATGGATATTCAAAAGATGAAAGCAGCTCACAAGCTTTTAACAGAGTGGAAATACGAGCTTCGCCCTATCGACAAAGGGTACAACGATCGCACATTGTACGTCAATGTAGGTTCTAACGAAATCAAAGAAAAGCCTGTATCACAAGAAATGAAAGAAAAATTCATCGGTGGTAAAGGATATGGTTTAAGACTTTTATGGGATGGTACAACTCCAGAAACAAAATGGAACGATCCTGAAAATGAAATTATTATTGCTGGTGGTCCAATTTGTGGAATTACACAATACTCAGGAACAGGTAAAGCGATTGTAGTTTCTGTTTCTCCTCAAACGGATTCTATCATGGATTCAAATGTTGGTGGTCATTTTGGTCCATTTTCAAAATTTGCTGGTTTCGATGCTGTTGAACTTCAAGGAAAATCTGAGAAAGAAGTTATCGTTTTTATCGATGGTGTTAATGGTAAAGTTGAAATTTTAGAAGCTCCAGAAGAGCCAATCGATAGTCATGTGCTAGGTGAAGTATTGCACGAAATGTATTCTGATGATGAAAAAGACAGAAAAAATGTTTCTGTTGTTTCTGCAGGTACTGCTGCTGATCATTCTTTAATTGGAATGTTAAACTTTACTTTCTGGGATAACAAACGTAAACTAGTTCGTTTAAAGCAAGCTGGTCGTGGTGGTATCGGAACAGTTTTCAGAGATAAAAAAATTAAAGCATTAGTTTGTAAAGTTCCTGGTGTAAAAGGAAATTTAAACAATGTTGTTGATATGGCTCCTATCATGGAACGTGGTAAGAAGTTCAATAAAGAGATGCGCGATCTTGATGATGAGCAGTGTGAAATGAAATCAAAAGGTACAGCTCACCTTACTGGAATCATGAATGATTATGATTTACTTCCAGTAAACAATTTTAAATATGGTAATCATCCAGATGCTGAAAAAATTAACGGCGATGTTTGGAAATCATATTTTACTCAAGGTGTTCCTGATGGTTGTTGGATTGGTTGTAACATGTCTTGTGCAAAAGGAGTTGATAATTACTTATTAAGAACTGGTCCTTATGCTGGTGATAAAGTAATTGTTGATGGACCTGAGTATGAAACAACATCATCTAATGGTTCAATCATGGGTATCTTTAATCCTGATTTTACAATTGAAACGAACTTCTATTGCGATACTTATGGTATTTGTACTATTACTTTTGGTACAATCATGGGATTTGTAATGGAATGTTACGAAGCTGGTATCTTGAATGAAGAACGTACAGGTGGTTTAAAATTAAACTTCGGAAATGCAGATGATGCAATGGAAGTTTTACACCAAATGGCACGTGGCGAAGGATTCGGTAAAATCGCCGGTTTAGGTGTTCGCAAAATGAAAGAAATGTTCGCTGAAAAAGGTTGGGGTGATGCTCAATTTATGCAAGACATTGGAATGGAAAATAAAGGTTTAGAGTATTCTCAATATGTATCTAAAGAATCATTAGCTCAGCAAGGTGGTTATGCTATGACTAACAAAGGTCCACAGCACGACGAAGCTTGGTTAATATTCATGGATATGGTAAATAACCAAATACCTACATTCGAGAAAAAAGCAGAAGCATTACATTATTTCCCAATGTTCCGTACTTGGTTCGGTTTAGCTGGTTTATGTAAACTTCCTTGGAATGATGTTGAGCCTGTTAATAATGCAAACGAGGATGAGCCAGCAAAAGTACCTGAGCACGTTGATAATTATGTTACAATTTTCAAAGCTGTTACAGGTTTAGAATTCGATAAAGAAGAAATGATTACTCAATCTGAAAGAGTATATAACTTCCAACGTATATTCAATATCCGTAGAGGTTTTGGTCTTCGTAAACATGATGCTCAGCCTTATCGTGCTGCAGGTCCTGTTACAGTTGATGAGTATACTTCAAAAGAAGAATTCTACGATACTAAAATGAAAGAAGTTATTGGCGTTGACCCAACTGGTAAATCTATTGATGAGAAAATGGCAATTACCAGAGAATATAGAGAAGGTCAATACGAACAATTACTAGATGCTGTTTATGCACGTCGTGGTTGGACCCCAAATGGTGTTCCTACTATTGAACATATGAAAGAATTAGGAATGGATCTTCCTGAACTTATCGATGTAATAAAAGATAAACAATAGTATATCTAAATATTATAAAAAGGCCTGACAATCATGTCAGGCCTTTTTATGTTTTACTCATATCGTAAGGCTTCTACTGGATTTTTATTTGCCGCAATAACTGCATGTAAGCTAATAGTAAGTTGTGCAATTATTAGTGTAATTATTCCTGCAATTAAGAATATCCAGTACGGCATATCAATTCTATAAGAGAAATTCATTAACCATTTATTCATATAAATATATACTAAAGGCCATGCAATTATATTTGAAATTAATACTAACCACATAAATCCCGACGACATATTAAGTACAATTCGAGAAACACTTGCCCCGAGAGCTTTTTTAATACCAATTTCCTTTGTTCTTTTTTCGGCTGAGTACAAGGTTAATCCATATAAACCTAAGCAGGCTATAAAAATTCCTAAAAAAGTAAATACTAAAATTAATTTTCCTGCTTTTTCTTCCTCAGCATATAACTTATTAAAATCATCATCTAAAAAATAATAGTAAAAGGGATTCTCAGGATATAATTCGCCCCATTTACTTTCAATAAATTTTAATGATGATTTAATGTCTGATCCATTTATTGTTATATTTATTGCTCCTAACTGATCAGGAAAGAATTCTAATATTAATGGTTCAATTTTCTTTTGAAGTCCCTTAAAATTGAAATCTTTTACAACACCAATAACTTTAATATTACTTTCTAAACCGGTTATAATTTCTTTACCTATTGCATCTATGGGAGATGACCATCCGAAGGATTTTACCGCAGCTTCATTTAAAATAATCGAACCGTTTTCTTTAATATCACGTGAGGATATATCTGATATTTTTTCTTTGTTGAAATTCCTTCCTTCAATTAACTCAATATTAAATTGATTTATAAAATTATCATCAATATACATGTAATACATTGATTGGTCCTTATTGTCGTCAGTGTTAGCTAGTTGTGCGGAATAATTTACTAAATCTTTTCCAATTGAACTTGATGATACAGAAATATCAACAACATTTGAATTTGATAAAAATTCCTTTTTTATCTCTTCATAATTTTCATCTATTGAGATTCCTCCTTTAATTGGTAAAATAACCTTATTGGACTTATTAAAACCAAGATCGTGGTTCTTCATAAAATCAACTTGAAGATATATGATAAGTGATGCTATAATTAGGGTAATGGAAATTGCAAATTGTATAATAACTAATCCTTTACGAATAGTTGAACTAACAGATTTTCTTCTTTTATCATTTCTAATGGCATCTATGGGTTTAACTATTGATAAATATATGGACGGATAAATACCTGATAAAATTCCTATTATAGTCCCCAATAAAAATAAACAGGGTAAAATCCACCAATGACTTAAATAATCAATATTTAAATCTTTACCAACAAGGTTGTTAAAAGCTGTTTGGACCAATTCAACCATATATAGAGCAATATTTAATGCAATAAAGCTTTGTAAAACAGATTCAATAAGAAACTGTGAAATAATACTTTTTTTAGTACCTCCAACTATTTTTCGAATTGCAATTTCTTTAAAGTTGTTTATATTTTTTGAAGTAGAAAGATTCATAAAATTTACACTTCCAATAATTAGAATAAATATTCCAATAATTGAGAAAATATAAAAATAAACTTTATTGCCATGAATGTTCTCATCAAGTCTAACAGGCTCGTTTAAATGTACGCTTGCGATTGGTTCTAAAAGAAAATTTACACTGACGTTTCTTGTTCTTAAAAAATCTCCAATATAGTTATAAGCCAAAGTATATATTTCTTCTTTAAATGCTTTTAAATTAATATTAGGCTTTACTTTTATATAGGTAAAGAATTTTGTATTATACCAATTTTGTAAATATTCTGATTCTCCCCATGTCGATAAAGAAGTAATAAATTCATAGTCTAAAATTGAATTGTCTGTACAATCTTCAATAATCCCGGTTATTTCGTAATCTTCGTTATTGATATTAAGTATTTTTCCAATTGGATCTTCATTTCCAAAATATTTTTCAACTGAATTATGGGTTATTATTAAAGTGTTGGGACGAACTAATGCCTCATCAGGATTTCCTTTAATAAATGGAATTTTAAATATTTTTAAAAGATCAGGTTCTGAAAAGATCATTTTGCTTTCATAAAATGATTTGTTTTCATATTTAAAAAGGTGATTTTCCCCAACATAGGTTCGTGCAGAATATTCTACTTGCGGATATGATTTTTTTATTGCAGGCCCAGCAGGTCCGCAAATAGGAGCATATACTGATGCCTCCATTTCACCGCTTATCCTTTCAATTACTCTAAATATCCTTTCATGGTTTGGATGAAATTTATCGAAATTTAATTCATTGTTTACCCACTGAAATATAAGAATACTACAAGCAATACTAATTGCCAGACTCAATATTTTAATAAAAGAAAATACTTTGTCGTTAATTATTTTCCGTATACTGATTTTAATATGATTCCAAAACATAATTTTTATATTTAAATGATTTTGAAAAGATATCCAATAGAAATGCCAAGATGTGTTTGTTGCAGATAGTCAATGAATTAAAGCATTGTAATTTTAAATATATTGAGTTTACTGTTGCAAAACGATCATTCATCTGTAGCATTATGCTACACCAAATTTTGATTCTATTTTTAAGCACAATACATTTGGAATATTAATATAAAAAGTTTTGAATAAAGGTAAAATATTAATTGTTGATGACAATAAAAGCTTATTAAAAGCTTTAGAATTATTACTTGCCAATGAGTTTGAGTTAATTAGAACTGTTAGTAATCCTAATTTAATTCCAGAAACAGTAAGAAATAATGATTTTGATATAATATTGCTTGATATGAATTTTAAAGCTGGTTTAAATACTGGTACCGAAGGCTTATTTTGGTTGAAAGAAATACTTAAAATTAATAAAGATATTATTGTAATAATGATTACAGCATACGGAGATGTTAATCTTGCCGTAAATGCTATGAAAGAAGGTGCAACGGATTTTATTTTAAAGCCTTGGGAAGACAATAAACTAATTATTACACTAAAAAATTCTTTGAAACTGAAAGAATCTAAAAAAGAGATTAATAGTTTAAAACAAAAACAAAAACATCTTATAGATGATATTGCAAAACCTTTTTCAACAATTATTGGAAAATCGCCTGCAATACAGGAAGTATTTAAAAAGATTGAAAAGGTTTCTAAAACAGATGCTAATATATTACTATTTGGGGAAAATGGTACAGGAAAAGAGTTAGTAGCCCGAGAAATACATAAGCAATCTTTAAGAAATAATCAGATTTTTTTAGGGGTAGATCTTGGTGCAATTAGTGAAACTTTATTTGAAAGTGAACTTTTTGGACATACAAAAGGAGCTTTTACAGATGCAAAAGAAGAACGTGCTGGTAAATTTGAATCGGCAACGGGTGGTACCATATTTTTGGATGAGATTGGGAATTTGTCGATAAGCATGCAAGCAAAACTATTATCGGTATTAGAGAAAAGAGCAATTACAAAAGTAGGCGCTGATAAAGAAATTCCTATTGATGTGCGTATTATTTCAGCTACAAATCAAGATCTAAAAAAGTTGATAGCTAATAATCAATTTCGAGAAGACTTATTATATAGAATAAATACTATAGAAATTGAAGTTCCTCCTTTAAGAGAAAGGCAAAATGACATTATTGAGATTGCGAATCATTATCTTAATATCTATGCATCGAGATATAAAAAGGATGATTTGAATTTAGAGGATAATTCAATATTGAATTTAAAAAAGTATCATTGGCCTGGTAATGTTAGAGAGCTTCGACATACAATTGAAAAAGCTGTGATACTTTCTGAAACAAATATTATTTCTATATCAGATTTAAATTTTAATACTGAGTTTTTAAATCCGGCGGATAAATTATCTCTGGATGAGATAGAAAAACATGCGATTTTAAAAGTGCTAAAAAAACATAAATGGAATCATAGTCATACAGCAGACGAACTAAAAATTGCACGCACAACTCTTATCAGAAAATTAAAAAAATACGGATTACATAATTAAATTATAAAATGATATATAAAAAGTTTTATATAAATATCATAATTCGAGTGTTACTTATATTAGCAACATGTTTTTTAGTTGCATTTTCATTTCCTACAAAAAAAATGTTTTTAATAATTAATCATACGGTTCTTTTAATTATCCAAGTGTTTTTGCTTATTAGATATTTGAATAAAACCAATTATGAACTAGCTGATTTCTTTGAAAGCATTATTGGGAAAGATTATAACTTCTTACAACTCCCAAAAAATAAAGGAAAATCCTATTCAAAATTATATGATTCTTTATATGTAATTGGAGATGTGTTGAAAAAATCTGAGATCGAAAATATTTTTAAATCTCAGTATTTGCTTGCTGCAATAGAGAATGTTGGAACGGGTTTAATCTGGTTCGACGAAAAGGGCGAAGTTCTTTTGGTAAATAAATCAACCCGTGATTTATTTAATTTAAAATCACTGAAATATATTTCAGAACTAGACAAGCTAATGAATGGATTTTCTCAAATACTAAAAGATATCAAACCATCAGAACATAAATTAATTAAATTAAATATTGGGAACGATTATAAACACATTTCTATAAAATCAACAGAATTAGTTCAACAAGGCAAGCACATAAAATTAATATCATTACACGATATTAAAAATGAACTTGATGAAGCTGAGCTAGACTCATGGCAAAAATTGATTAGGGTTTTAGCACATGAAATTATGAATTCCATCGGACCAATAACAACCAGTACAACAGCTATATCAAAATATTTTAAAAATGATCGGGGAGAAGCAATTGATTCTCAAAATGTAGATAAACCAATAATTGAAAATACTATTAAGGGTTTAGAAATAATTGAAGAACGTAGTTTGGGATTAAAGGATTTCGTGGGTAGTTACCGACAACTTTCTAATTTACCAAGTCCCATAATTAAGGAAATTCAGGTAAAAGCATTTATTCAAAATCTGATTTTATTATTGAAAGAAGAGATTCAAGAGAACCAACTTGAGTTTAATTGGGATGTTAATCCCTTAGATTTAATGTTGCAAGTCGATGAAAAACTAATTTCTCATGTTATTATCAATCTGTTAAAAAATGCAATGGAAGCAGTGCGATCAGTTGAAAAACCTAAAATTGAAATCAAAGCTTTTAAAAATGATAACAGTGAGATTATTATTCAGGTAAAAGATAATGGAACTGGAATTCATGAAGAATTAATGGATAAGATATTTATACCATTTTTTACTACAAAAGAAGAAGGTTCAGGAATTGGTCTGAGTTTGTCAAGACAAATAATGAGATTGCATAATGGATCCATTAAAGTAAAACCTTCAGAAGAAGGAACTAGATTTCAGCTTGTATTTTGATTTTTCAACAACAGAGTAATATAAACTGAAATTCTTGCCAAATTCTAACTCTATTGCTAATTTTTATCGTGAAGGTCAGTACGAACAATTACTAGATGCTGTTTATGCACGTCGTGGTTGGACTTCAAACGGTGTTCCAACAATTGAACACATGAAAGAACTAGGAATGGATCTTCCAGAGCTTATCGAAGTAATAAAAGATAAACAATAGTATATCTAAATATTTTAAAAGGCCTGGCAATTATGTCAGGCCTTTTTTTATTGAACTATCTCGTTAATTGGCAAAGCTGCAATACCCTTTTCCTTCAATTTAGATAATGCTTTTTCTTTTTGCTTGTCTGATTTGCCAATAATTGCTTCTGGAACGAAAGACATATTATAGCCAAGTTCATTTCCTCCAATTAAACTTTCTTTCACACAACATTCAGCCATCAAACCTACAATTATTACATCTTCAAAATTGTGATTCTGTAGAAAATCAGTTAATTTGTTTTCATCAAATACATTTGCTTTTTCTTTAAACAATATATTGTTATTAACTATGTCTATACGCCTGTCCAACTCCATCCCTAAGGTATCTAAGCCTACGCGAAACCCCTTTAAGCTTAAATAAAGTACTTTATGAATAGATTTAATATAAATAATATTTTCAGGTTTTGTTTTTTTAATAATCGAATTAATATTTTTAATCAGTTCATCTGATGGTATTTTAGCGTTTAGAGTACTGTAGTTTTGAACATCAAGTACTACTACGCACTTATTTTCAATATCTACATTATTCTGAGAAAATGAGTTTAAGCTAATTAAAAACACAATGGTAAATTGCATTAGACGGTTTCGTATTGATTTTTTTTCATTGTTATAATTTTTAATACAATGATCACAATAAATACTTAAAAAAGATGTAAAGATTTCTTAATAAACCTTAAACTTTTCTTAAAAGCAGTAGTCATAGAAGGTGTTAAAAAAATAACAAATACCTAAATTAAGGTATTGCAAGATCCAGATACTTGATATACTTTTGACACCAGAATGAGAAGTCAAAGAATAAATATTAAAAAGAAAATTATTTTCTCTCTGTTATTTATAATAATGGGAGGGATAATATTTAATTCTACATTCTTTCTACATTCCCATAGAACTGCTTGTGGTAAAGTTGTTGTTCATGCCCACCCTTTTAATAAAGGAGCGGAAAATGAAAATCCATTCTCACATCATGAACATAATAAGATAGAATTGGACCAATTTAGTTCAATTGATTATTATACAGTTTCTCAAATTTGCATTGATTTAGATTTTAAATTTAATTTTGAATTAGAAATTTTAAGTAAACCAGACTTAGGATTTACTTCTACAGTCTATTTCTCACACACTACAAGAGGACCTCCATACAAATCTACGTTAGTATAACTCACATTTTTTATTATTGATTATTTAAGCCATTGAGTTTAAATTATAAAACAAGTAGTTTAATTCATAATAGAATATCTAATGAATAGATTTATTTTAATGATTTTATTAGTAGTTTTTGCTAATATGTCAGTAGCAAGCAACAATTCACCAACTACTAAAGTTAATGGAAAAATTACATGCAATGGAGTGGAAGTGCCTTTCGCAACAGTTGTAATAAAGGGAACTACAATAGGAACAGCTTCAAATGATGTAGGAGAATATATTCTGGAACATATTCCATCTGGAAAATTAGTTTTACGTGCTCAAGCAATAGGATATAAACCAAAAGAAATTGAAATTGATATAGAAGCTAATAATTCTAAAGAGATAAGTTTCAATCTGGAAGAGGATGTTTTAGGAATAGAACAAGTTGTAATTACTGCTGACCGAAACGAAAAAAACAGAACAGAAGCTTCGGTTATTGTAAATACTATAACACCAAGAGTATTTGAGGCTGCACAAACTGTAACTATTGCAGATGGATTAAAATTTTGTCCGGGAATAAGAATGGAAAATAATTGCCAAAATTGCGGATTTAATCAGGTTCGAATGAATGGTATGGAAGGGCCATATTCTCAAATATTAATTAATAGCAGGCCTATATTCAGCGGTTTAGCTGGAGTTTATGGTTTAGAATTAATTCCAACAAGTATTATTGAACGAATTGAGGTTGTTCGCGGAGGAGGCTCGGCACTTTATGGAAGTAATGCCATTGCAGGAACTATTAATCTTATATTAAAAGATCCTATTAATAATTCTTTTGAAGCTACAATAAATGGTGGATTAACAGGTATAGGAATTAGCAATACAGATATATCTCAAGATTATAGTGTAAATCTAAATACGTCTTTAGTTTCTGAAGATAATAAAACAGGAATGGTGCTTTATGGTTTTTATAGAGATAAAGAACCATATGATGCTAATGGAGACAATTTCTCAGAATTAACTAAACTTAATAACACAACCATAGGAACTCGTATTTTTCGACGAGTGGGTTATAGAGGAAAACTAGCAATCGATTTTTTTAATATTAAAGAAGAACGAAGGGGTGGAAATAAGTTTGATTTACCAGAACATGAAACCGATGTTTCAGAATCAGCAAAGCACGATATTACAACAGGAGCAATAACTTATGATAAGTTTTTTAGGGATGAAGATTTATTTTCAGTATTTGTATCGGGTCAAAATGTAAATAGAGATTCATACTATGGTGCTAACCAATCGCTAAAAGACTATGGAAACACCAAAGGGTTTACATATACTATTGGCACACAATATAGTGCTAAGTTTAATAATTCAAGTTTAATAGCAGGAATTGAGAACAGGAATGAAACTTTAAAAGATGTAAAATTGGGGTATTTAGATATTGATGAACTTGGGAACCAGACTCATGTTGATAATAATACCATAGCAGATCAGTTATCAAATACTTTTGGAGTTTTTATGCAGTATGAATTTGATTGGAATAAAATGAATGTTTCTGTCGGTGCGCGTTTCGACAATTATCTTATAGAAGACGAAGAGAATAATGCCACTAAAAAAACAGGAAATGTGATTAGCCCACGTTTAACCTTTAAATATGATGTTTTTAAATCCTTACAGGCACGAGTAAGTTATTCTCAAGGATATAGAGCACCTCAGATTTTCGATGAGGATTTACATATTTTATCCTCAGAATCGAGAAAGGTGATTCATGAGAATGATCCTGATTTAAAGCAAGAAACCAGTCATAGTTATATGGCTTCTATAGACTTTAATAAATTGGTAGGGACTGTAAATATTGGCTTTTTAGCCGAAGGTTTTTATACTCAGCTAAACGATGCATTTGCAAATGAAACATCTATGCATCCAACGGAAGAAAATACATTTATTTACACAAGAATAAATTCAGAAGGCGGAGCTTTCGTAAATGGAGTGAATTTTGAAGCTAAGATTGATCCTGCAAATGAATTTATGGTAACAGCGGGTTTTACAGTTCAAAAAAGTGAATATGATAGTCCTCAGGAAGAATTTAATGAGAAATCTTTTTTTAGAACTCCTAATCAATATGGATATATTGCAGTTGATTGGGATTTTATTAAGAATACTTGTTTGTCGGCTACAGGAAATTATACTGGAAAAATGTTAAATCCATATTATGGACCAAATGCTGCAGATCCAGAAATAGGAGAATTAAGAGAGTCTGATCCTTTTCTTGATTTAGGAGCAAAATTGAGTTATAATTTTAAGCTAAATAATGTTACTATTCAGGCTTTTGGTGGAATTAAGAATATATTTAATTCTTATCAAAAAGATTTGGATATTGGAGGTGATCGTGACCCAGGTTATGTTTATGGACCCGGTATGCCTCGAACTGTTTATTTTGGAATAAAGTTTGGAAATCTGTTATAATAAGAGCCCGTTAGCGCGGGCTTTTTTATTAAAAATCCCACCATTCAACTTTTGAAGCTGTAAGTTGATTATATATTACGGTGATATTAACTTCAAACTGATCTTCATTTCCAACTAGTTTATAATCTTTAATATCACATTTAGCAATTATCTGATCTAAATTAAAACCTTGATTTTTCAATCTTTCAACTTTCTGAGCAAGACTTTTAAAATATTCAGATTGTTCTTGTAAAATTATTTTACCTCCAACTTCACCATGACCCGGAATAACGGTGAATATATTTTCTTTTTTTAAATCGTCCAGTATTTTTACCCAATTATAAATATCAACACCATGTTCCTCAATTGTATAAGGGAAGGTTTTGTTAAATACCAGATCACCCATGTGTATTACATTATGATTAGAAAATTTCACGAGTATATTATCGTTTGTATGTCCTGGTCCCGGACATTCCAACATTATTCGCTCATCAGAAATTCTGAATCTGTAAAAATCATCGAAAACAATATCAGGATCCCTGAATTTTATATTTTGTATATCTTCATAATATTCCTGATTTGTTTCATAATCTTTTTTAAGGGTCAAATATTCTTCACTTTCTTTATTTTCAATTGAGCCCATTTGTAGTTTTAGATTTACCAGATATCCAGGAAGTACTTTTTCAATATAATTGTTTACATTATCTCTGCTTAATTGCGTGTAATTCTCAGCAAGAGTCCTATGAGCAATTATTTTAACATTATTCGGAAAACCAGAAATTCCATTAATATGATCACCATGGAAATGTGTTAGTATTAAATATTTAATAGGTTTATCAGAAACAGATTTAATAATAGAAACAGTTTTTTTGCCATTTTCTGGGGTACTGCCAGCGTCAACAACTACTATGCCTTTTTTAGTTACAAGAAATGCAATATTTCCACCATTAGTTTCATTTATCACATAAAGATTATCGCTTATTTCTGTATAGTCAGGGTTTTCTTGTGCTTGTAATTGCACAAAAAAGATATTTAGAAATAAAAGAAAGGAGAATGTGAGTAAGAGTTTCATTAATAAATATTTATACTAGCAGAAATAAAAAAATACCCTTATAAAAGGGTATTAAATTTTTTGTGAAGTTAGTTTTATTTCTTTTTCAGTTTTGCCTCAAGTTCTTTAATTTTTTCATTTGCCGACTCAAGTTTGGTTTCCCAAACAATTTCCCTTTCTTCAAATTCTACTACCTGCATTTCAATTTCTTCTGACTGCCTTTGAGATTGTAAAATAATTTTTTCCATTTCGTCTTTTTGCCCTTGTGTTTCTTCAAGAAGTTTTTCCATTTCAACATTTCGTCTTGTTGATTCTTCTTGAGTAGCCTGAAGCTCTTCCATATTTTGTCTCATTTCCTCCTCTTGAGCAGCCATTTCTTCAGCTTGTTGTTGAGTTTTTTCTAATAACTCTGAAGTACGTTTATTTGTTTCTGCCATATTTAGAGAGCTGGCAATACTTAATGATGCTTGTTCAAGAAAATCAATCTGATAATTTTCAAAGTTATTAAAGGATGCAATTTCAATAACACCTAATACTTCTTCTTCAAGTTTCATTGGTATAAGAACTAAGCTTTTTGGATTAGATCCACCTAAGCCACTTGTAATTTGAATATAGTTATCCGGAATTTCTGTTAAATAAACACGTTTCTTCTCAATAGCACAGTTTCCAACTAATCCTTCACCCAACTCAAATGTTTTTTTAATATACTTTCTTCTGTTGAAAGCATAAAATGATTGAAGCTCTAAGATTATATTACTAGGATCTTCTTTATTTGAAATGAATATTCCACCCTGATTTGCTTCCATATAATTAACGAGATAACTTAAAATCTGAAAAGATAATTCAGATACGTCATCTTGTTTTCTTAGAATTTCATTTAGTTTAGCTAGACCTTCATTTGCCCATGATCTTTTTTCTTCTTCAATTCGTTTTTCTTCCTGAAGTTTTGAAGCTTCTTTTAGTTTTTCCTTCATTTCCATAAGGGCCGAACGTAAATGATCAGATTCACTTAGCACCTCTATTTCATGATCTAAATTACCTTCACCTACCTGGCGTGCAAATTCCGCAGTATCTTTTAAATTATGAATCATCTCATCAAGAGCAATATTCATATATCCAGTTTCATCTTTGCTCTTTTTTACAGCATCTTCTATCTCTATATCTAAATCTCCTTGAGAAACATTTTCTAAAGCTTCTATTGATAATTTTAATGGTCTTTGAACATATTTTTTAAATACAAAATTTCCTACAAACAATGCGAAATATCCAACAGGAAAATACCAATAAATAAATTTTATTCCAAAAAAGCCTATCGTAAAAGAACTTATTGCAACCATTATATTCGTTACTAAAATTGCAAAAGCCGTTTTATAAAGTATGGTCCCTTTGTATTTAATCCAATAAACGAAAACAGCAAGTGGTAAAACACCAAAAACCAATACCAAAATAAATATCATTAAATCATTCATAATTTCAATTTTAAAAGCCGTTCTAAAGTACAAATTTTTTAATAAAAAGAAAAGAGAGTATTATTAATTATCAAACATACTACATTTAGCTTCTTTTTGTTTAAATAGGTTTAAACTTTTATTCCATTTTCTTGTCATAGAGATAATATAAATAATTCATTATCTTTGGAACGTGATAAATAATAAGAAAGTCATATTACCTTTATTACTTCTTGCATGGACAATCATATTTGCTCATAGCATTGTTCCGCATCACCATCATATTAAGTTAATTTCTATAGAAAAACAACATTGTCACCATGAACATCATGAGGGTCATGATCATAATAGTGAATTTTCTTTAACTGATGAATTTGATTGTTGTGATCATAATGAAAGTGAACATGCTTGTCATTTTCACGTAGAGATATTAACACAGGTATCTATTGATAATGTTTTTATTAGCACCCAAGAAAATAGTTTATACAGTAATATTAGCTGTGTAAAAACAAATCATAATAACTTCTATCAGAATATCGTTTCTGAAGAATTCCCCAAAACGAATTATCTCCGGGGACCTCCATCAATAGCTTAAATAAATTCTGTTTATTAGAAAAAAATGTGTTAGAGATAAAAATCTTAACATGGTTAATAATATTGTAAAATTATTAAATCATTATTCAATGAAAAAAAATATTTTATATGTTTTGGTTCTGTTATTTTCAATTACAGCATGTAATCAAAAGGAATCAAACATTGTTGTAGACTCTCATGCAGGTCACGATCATGGAGAAGTAAAACTAAAGTTAACTGAGTATTCGGATCAGTATGAATTATTTGCCGAAGCAGATCCGTTTGTAAAAGGTATAAGTTCAGAGATATTAGCTCACTTTACTAATTTATCAGATTTTACTCCGGTAAAGGAAGCAAGTATACAAGCAAGTTTAATTATTGGTGAAAATGAATATTCACAGAAAATTGACAATTCTGAAACAGCAGGAATTTATAAATTTTCGATTAAGCCAGAAGTTAATGGATCAGGGAAACTGATATTTAATATAAAAACAGCAAAAGGTAGTGAGCAAATAGAAAGCAAAGTAGTTGTTTATGGTGATGATCACACAGCTATTCATATTGCAGAAAAGAAAGAAATTGTGCAAGTTGGTGCAATTGCTTTTACAAAAGAGCAATCGTGGAAAATTGATTTTGAAACTGTTTTTCCATCAATAGAAAAATTTGGTAAAGTAATTAAGACAACTGCTCAGATTTTACCTAGTCAAAATAGTGAAACTTTAATAACAGCTAAAACAAATGGAGTTGTTACGTTTCATAAAAACGTTCTTGAAGGCCAGGAGATAACAACAAGTGAAACTCTTCTTAGTATTTCTGGAAAAGGTTTAGCTAATGATAATGCTGAAGTGCGATTCTTGGAAGCAAAGAATAATTACGAAGCAGCTAAAGCTAATTACGATAGGAAATCTGCTTTAGTTCAAAAGCAAATAGTATCAGAAAAAGAAGTAGAAGAAGCTAAAGTAGAATTCGAAAACTCGAAAGCAGTTTTTGATAACCTAAGAAATAATTTTAATGTTAATGGTCAATTAGTTTCATCGCCAATAAATGGAGTTGTTAAGCATGTTTCTGTGGATAATGGGCAATATGTTCAGGCGGGAGATATATTGTTTTCTTTAGTAAGCGATAAAAAGTTAATTGTAAAAGCTGAAGTTCAGCAAAAAAACTTTCCATTGTTAAGTTCAATATCATCTTTTAATTTAAAATCTGTAACAAATAATACTTGTTACAAAATGGAAGATTTGAATGGAATGTTACTTTCTTATGGGAAAAACATTGATGAAGATGAAGGATATCTTATTCCAGTAAATTTTCAGATTGATAGAGATAAAAATTTACTCGCAGGTAGTTTTGTTGATGTATTTATTAAAACCACAACTAATAAAAATGCGGTTGTTGTTCCTAATACAGCATTGATTGAAGAGCAGGGAACATTTTATATTTTTGTGCAGTTAACTCCAGAATTATTCGAGAAACGTGAAATTAAAATTGGACCTTCAGATGGAATTAACACTGAAATCCTTTCAGGAATTAATAAATCTGAACGAATTGTTTCTAAAGGCGCTATCATTATAAAGTTAGCAGCAGTTTCTAATAGTTTAGATCCACATGCGGGTCATGTACATTAAAGTTAAAAGTTTAAGGTTTCGAGTACAAAGTTTTTCTCAAAGAAAACTAGAAGTTTATTTTTTAACTATCTCAATACTCGACACTATTTTCTAAATACTAAAATTATGTTAGATAAGATTATAAAATTTTCTTTAAATAATAAGTTCTTCGTACTGTTAGGTGCTATAGTTCTTATGTTTGCTGGTGTGTATACCGGGCGGGATATGGATGTAGATGTATTTCCAGATTTAACTGCACCAACGGTTGTTGTTATGACAGATGCACATGGAATGGCTGCCGAAGAAGTTGAGAGAATGGTAACATTCCCAATTGAAACTGCAGTCAATGGAGCAACTGATGTTCGAAGAGTACGATCTGCTTCAAGTCAGGGATTCTCTTTTGTCTGGGTTGAGTTTGATTGGGGAACCGATATTTTTAAAGCTCGTCAGATTGTTAGTGAAAAAATGGTGACTTTGGCAGGACAAATGCCTTTGAATATTGGTCAGCCAACATTAGCACCACAATCTTCTGTTATGGGAGAAGTTTTATTTATTGGCTTGCAATCCGATTCAACATCGTTAATGGATCTTCGAACACTTGCAGAATGGAATGTTCAGCCGGTTTTATTAGCAACAGGTGGAGTTTCTCAAGTAACAATTATAGGTGGTGATTTTAAGCAATATCAAGTGTTGGCCGATCCAATGAAAATGAGCCATTATGGTGTTAGCATGGAAGAACTTGCAGCTATTTGCAAAGGAATAAGTACTAATTCTGTTGGAAATGTTGTACGGGAATATGGTAACGAGTATGTTGTTCGTGGGATGGGACGTACGTTTGATATAGAGCAACTTGGCAATTCTTTTATTAAATCATTAAACGGACGACCTGTTTTAATTAATGATGTAGCTGAAGTTGTTGTTGGAGCAGCGGTAAAAATGGGTTATGCTTCGCAAAATGCAAAACCATCCGTGATTCTTTCTATTTCGAAACAACCAAATACAAATACACTGGAGTTAACACAGAATATTGAAAAGAATCTTAATGAGTTGAGAAAAACTTTACCACCTGATGTAACTCTTGATAGTAAAATTTTCCGACAAGCTGATTTTATTGAGAAATCGGTTAACAATGTACAACGCGCACTTATAGAAGGTGCTATTTTCGTTGTTATAATTCTATTTTTATTTTTAGGTAGTTTCAGAACAACAATAATTTCAATTATTGCAATTCCAATATCATTACTAGGGACCATTATTGTATTAAAACTTTTAGGATTAAATATTAATACTATGAGTTTAGGTGGAATGACCATTGCAATTGGATCCTTGGTTGATGATGCAATTATCGACGTTGAAAATGTGTACAAACGACTACGGCAAAATTATAAGTTGCCAAAAAAGGAAAGAGCAAATGCTTTTACAGTTGTTTTTGATGCATCAAAAGAAATTAGAGCATCTGTTTTAAATGCTACTTTTATCATTATTGTAGCCTTTATTCCATTGTTCTTTTTATCAGGAATGGAAGGTCGAATGTTAAAGCCATTGGGGATTGCTTACATCGTTTCTTTATTTATGTCTTTGGTAGTTGCAATGACGCTTACACCTTTGTTATGTAAATTATTACTATCAAGTGATAAATACATGAATAAAAAGGAAAAAGATAAATGGTTTACTACTAAAATTACCAATGGATATTTAAAATCATTAGAATGGGCGCTGCATCATAAAAAGATAATTATATTATCATCTCTTGCATTGTTTGTGGCATCCTTAGTAGCATTATCAACAATGGGACGTAGTTTCTTGCCTGAATTTAACGAAGGTGCGTTAACTATTTCTGCAGTTAGTAAACCTGGTATTTCATTGGAAGAAAGTAATCGATTAGGAAACTTGATTGAAAATGAACTGCTTGCAATTCCTGAAGTAACAAGTACTGCAAGAAGAACGGGTCGTGGCGAGTTGGATGAGCATTCGCAAACAACCAATAGTGCTGAAATTGATGTAAATTTTGAGTTGGAAGAAAGAGATGTGGAAGAGTTTAAGGCAGAAGTGAGAGCTACAATGGCTTCTATTCCAGGAATAGCAGCTACTGTTGGTCAACCTTTGGGTCATAGAATTGATCATATGTTATCGGGTACTAGAGCGAATATTGCTATTAAACTTTTCGGTACAGACTTAAATAAAATGTTTACTATCGGAAATCAAATTCAGAATGCTATTGCCGATATTCCGGGATTAGTAGATGTAAATGTTGAGCAACAAGTTGAAATTCCTCAAATTCAGATACGTGCAAATAGAGAAATGTTAGCGCGATATGGAATCTCAATGAATGTATTTAATGAGTTTATTGACCATGCTTTTTCTGGTGAAAAAATTGCTGATGTTTATGAAGGACAAAGAAAGTTTGATTTGATAGTTCGTTTAAATAAAGATTATACACAATCAATAGAAGGTATAAAAAGTGCTTTGATTGATACTGAAAATGGAAATAAAATTCCATTAGAGCAGGTTGCTGAGGTTGTTTCTGTTTCTGGACCAAGTTCTATTAGTAGAGAGAACGTACAGCGTAAAGTTGTTATATCTGCTAATGTTGCTGAACGAGACTTAAGAAGTGTTGTAAACGATGTTCAAAGTAATATAAACGAGAAAATAACTTTACCTGAAAACTATATGATTCAGTATGGTGGTCAGTTTGAAAGTGAAGCTCGTGCATCACAAACATTAATGCTGACTTCTATTTTAGCTATATTCATTATTTTCTTGCTTTTATATCAAGAATTTAAGGATATAAAATTAGCAAGTATTATTATGGTTAACTTACCATTAGCATTAATTGGTGGAGTTTTTACAATCTACTTTACATCAGGTGTAGTTAGTATTCCTGCTATAATTGGATTTATTACTTTATTTGGTATTGCTACCAGAAATGGGATATTACTTGTTTCTAATTATCAGACTTGTAAAATGCAAGGGATCAGTTTAAGTAAATATATTATATCAGGTTCGGCAGATCGTTTAAATCCTATTTTAATGACAGCTTTAACCGCAGCCTTAGCTTTAGTTCCATTAGCACTGAAAGGTAGTGCTACAGGAAATGAAATTCAGAGCCCAATGGCAAAAGTTATATTAGGTGGGTTATTAACATCAACTCTTTTAAATATTTATATTATTCCAGTTATTTATTTTTTAATACACAGAAAGGAGTCAACAAATGAAAACTAAAAGTGTAATTATATTTTCGTTACTGTTCGTTTTTATAGGCAATGTTTTTTCGCAATCCTTTGATGGTATTTTAAAAACAATTGAAGAAAATAATATGGATATCCAGGCAGGTAAAAAATATGTTGAAAGTAAATCAAATGAATACCGACAACATAATTTGCCAGAAGGACCGGAACTGAAGTATGGATATTTCCCAAAAAACAATACTGTTCCAGGTACAAAAGAAGTTTTTGAGGTTAGTCAATCATTTCAGATGCCTTGCTTTTACAGAAATCACACAGCTTATTCTAAGTTAATGATTGGTAAAGAGGAGCTGAATCAATCTATTTTAAGACAAAATATTTTAGATGAAGCTAAATCTCTTTTGATTGAATATGTTTATTTAAGAAAAAAGATAGCTATTATGGATAAGCGACTTAAGTTTGCTGATGATATTCATAATGCTTCTTTAATTCGCCTAGAGCTTGGCGATGCCAATGCTTTAGAAATTAATAAGGCAAAACTGCACTTAATGCAGGTTCAGAAACAAGAAAAGGAGTCCCGAACTGAAATATCAGCAATTAAAGAAAAACTTAAGAGTTTGAATGGAGGTGAGGAAATTGATCTTTTTGTCAATGATTATCCTATGGAAAGCTTAATTGAAATTGATTCTGTTTTGTTTAATAGATTATCTGTTGATCCAGAGTTGTTGTATAGTCAAAAATCAGTTGAAGCTTCTCAAAAACAACTGAAAGTAACTAAAAATTTGCAGTTACCTAAATTCAGTTTAGGTTATGGAACAGAAACAGTTGCTAATGAAAAATTTAAAGGATTTTTAGTGGGAGTTTCAATCCCATTATGGAGCAGTAAAAGAGCTATTCAGCAAGCTAAATTTGAAACACAATATTATGATTTAAGTGCAATGTCTATAAATCAAACAAAGATTGCAGAAACTAATGTTCTTTATAAAAAGGCTTCGTCTTTGGAAGAGAACTTAAATTCTTATAAAACAGTTCTTAGTTCTGTGAATAGTGAAGTTTTATTAAACCAATCACTTGAAGCTGGAGAAATTTCTATTATAGATTTCTTTACAGAGATGTTCTATTACTATGAGGTTTACGATGATTTCTTAAAAGTTGAAAAGGATTATCATAAGGCATTAGCTGAATTATATAGGTATAGATTATAATTTAAAAAAAAGGTTCAGGATTTTCCTGAACCTTTTTTTATTTTGTTTCACAAGTTCCACCTCCACATCCGCATCCAATTCCTTGATCTTTCAAATTTCCATTATAACTGCCGCAAGAGCCACCATGAAACTCTCCTTTTTTTGTAAATAATAAACGAACCGACAATGCTAACATAACAATAAGCATTAAAACGGTTGTTATGATAAGTACTTTTATTATTGACATAATTTCTTTTTTTAGTTATTAATTATGCAACAACTCAAAAATGTTTTGGTTCAACTATTCTTTCCATTTCAAAGGTGTTGATGCAGGTAAGAAGTTAAGCTATTGATTTTGATATAGATATTGCATAAATTTGTTGATAGGCTTACAATATTTTATTTTCTTACTTAAATATAACTGCTATGAGAAAACAAATTACATTGTTATTATTAGTTTTGTTTTTCCTCCCTATTTCTCTATATGCATCTGATGGTATACTTCTTAAAAATCATAAATCTACTTTACAAACAAATTATTTTGTAGCGGATAATTATTCAGTTAATAGTGAAAGCTCAGATTACAATTTAGCTTTAATGAATCTTCAGATTGATCCTTTGGGATTTTTATTTTTTGGGCCACAAATAACTCTTGATTTTCAATTTGCAAATATGATTGCAGTAGGACCATATTTTAGATATCACTATGCAGGTTTAATTTATCAAGGTGTAGTTACTGATTGGTTCAGCGATGAGACAACCACTTCGCCAGCAAGTTATTCTTTTGGCTTTCAGGGTAAGTTCTTAATACCTGTTGGTACAGGTCAACACAGACCATATGTTGAGGTAGGTTATGAAAGATCAATTGGTTCAGACTCATGGGATCCGGGAGGAACATGGGGAAGAAGAATATATGAATATAAATCAAATGTAATTCATTTTAATGCAGGATATCGTTTATTAACTAATTCGAGTTTTAACATTTCTGCAGCTATTGGTATCGGAATTTCAACTGATACAGAAAGTATTGGTTATTATGAATTTGGAGATGATCCCACGGATTATTATCCTTTAGAAACAAGAATATTGCCAATGGTTCAATTGTTATTAGGTTGGCAGGTAGGTAATTAAGCTTTTAATATCTAAAATATAGAAGGTGTCCTAAAAGTTAGGGAAATGTCATTACTCATTTCATTCGTGAGAAAAGTTCCAATGAAAAAGGGAATCTCTTAGCGAATTGATTTACAGTCAATATAGAGATCTCCAATCAAGTTGGAGATGACAATGCTGGACTTTTTGGGCACCCTCTTTTTTAATTAAAATCTATCTATTTTGATTATACATATTGATATATTTCGATACTTCACTTATATTTATAGGATATAATTACCTAAATGCTTTATTATGAATAAAAGCTTGGTTAATATATTTTCTTTATTTGATGGGAAAGAA
>Ga0070729_10000810_pt1 | contig 57791 bp, 45 predicted proteins | sample tdDd472_FD_66725 | JGI IMG/M metagenome (GOLD analysis project Ga0070729, IMG submission 66725) | Marine sediment microbial communities from the Atlantic coast under amendment with organic carbon and nitrate - tdDd47.2 | ecosystem: Environmental > Aquatic > Marine > Coastal > Sediment | place... | reverse complement strand
GTTTTCGCATTCACAGGGATAACATTCCGGGGCGCTTTGGGCGTCACAGCATTGGTTGGGTCCGCAATCCGGGCAATTCAAAACGCACCAGTTGGTTTCGATGTTGCAGATATACCCCGGCTGGCAGGGGCCGCCGCAGGGTTCTTCCGGTTCTCCGGGAACACAGGGGCCGTCGGGGCTGCAAATATAGCCGTATGGGCAGTCATGAAAACTACTGCACCGGGGACTACACCGGGCATACTCGGGGCCTGACCGCAGGTCGCAGTAGGTATTGTTGCTGCAATCGTCATTGCTGCTACAGAGAATATGTTCGGTTTGGGTATTCAGGCATGCGCCGTGGCGATCTTCGCACTGGGGTATGGAGCTGTCGGCATGACAACACATCCAGAACTCCGGGCAGCCTTCTTCATCCACATCACAACGGATAGCGCAGGCGCCAATGGCGTCGTGTTCACCAATATCGCAATACTCCCGCTGGGTGTCGCAATGGCTGTTGACCAGACAGGCCCCGGGCTGCAAAGCGCAGGTACCGGTGGCCATGTCGCAGGCAAAGCCTTGGGGACATGCCCAGTCACCATGGCAGTAGGCAGTGCAATAGCCCTCCTGTCCGGCAACGGGCATAAAACAATATTGAAGAATATCTTCGCAGGGCAGATCTTCATCGCAGACCGGATGATTCGGCACACAGGCCCCTTCCATACAACTTGCGTCCTGGCGGTCACAATCCATTTCCAACTGCCAGCTGTTGTCTTCGCAAACAAGCACACGGTCCCCGCTGCAACGGGTGGAGCCGGGGTTGCAGACGCATTCGCCGTTTTGGCATTCCAAATGCGCCAGACTACAGTCTTCATAGTGTGTCCATGCACCGTTTAGACAGACCAGCAGGATGTCCCCGTTACAGGTGCTTGTTCCCTCATCACAGAGCTGATCCTTAACGTCATCCAATATAATAGTGCATGCGCCGTTGCGGCATGACCGGCCCATAGCCCGGCAATCGGTTTCCAGTACCCACAGGCCGCTTTCACAAACATAGAGGCTGTCTCCCACACAGTGGCGCTGACCCTCTGCACAATCGTTGGGGTTCCCGTTGATATCGCTGTCAGCCTCCGGGGCATCGCTGTCCATATCACCGTCACGGCTGCAATCGCAGACAGTCCAGAGTATGCCGTTGGGCTCACAGGTCATTTCCCCTTCTGCGCCGTTATCGCAGGTGCAGTCTTTTGTCTCCCCGGGATCGCAGCGGGGTGCAGTGGCTTCTTCTCCGCAGCCATGAATACCCAGGGCAACAACAAGTAACATGGCGGCTGTCAATACTGGTTTCATCCGTGCTCCATCCATATGCAAGACCCCACAATCCCGTACACCGTTGCGCTACACTTGTAACCGGGACAGCAGGGAGCCATCATCACACCGCACTGCTCCGGGTTCACACAGGCCATGCACTCCGGGGCGGTTTCGGGGTTGCAATACTCCATGGGCCCGCAGGGCGGGCAATTTTCCACACAGGTGTTGTACAGGGGGTGACATATATGCCCCCCGGGGCATCCGCCACCGCAGTCGCCATCCTGCATACCTGCGCCGCAGTGCTGGTCATTCCGGCACACCAGATCGTCGCTGCAGTCCGGGCGGCTGTTGCAGCGGGGCAGACAATGCCCCTGGACAATATCGTCCCCGGGCCAGTCGCAGTAAAATGTCGCCGGGCAATCTTCCTCCCGTATGCAGGCAGGCATATCATCGGGGTTGACGCATCTGCCTTCATAGCCCTGGCATATCCGCCGGGGGTCGTCTTGCATACAGCAGCTTGCATCGGTTGGGCACGGCACATCCGGCAGATAACACAGATCCCTGCACCGCCCGTAATCATATCCCGGGTAGGCTTCGCAATACCCCTGATTTGTTTCGCAATCCCGGGAGTCCAGACAAAAACCTTTGCGAATTTCGCAAAAGCCGGTGGCGTAATCACAGCGGTAGGGTATGGGGCAGGGGGTATCATCGTCACACGCAATGATTTCCCGCAGCTCTTCATCCCCGGTGTCATTTTCTGCGTCCATGTCCCCATCGTTGCTTTCCGGCGCATCTCCGTCGCTTATATCGCCGTCGGCTTCACAATTGCAAGCACTCCATGCCAGAGCATTGGACTGACATATCATCTGTCCCGCTTCGCCGCTGTAGCAGGTGCAGGTTTTTGTCTCACCGGGATCGCAAAAACGCAGGCTAATGCTTTCGCCACAGGCCCCCATGCTTAATATAATCCACAGCAGCAGCGCTGCGGCATACATATATTTCATGACACATTCCCAAATACTTACATAATCTCAAGCACCCCAAACAATACCACATGTATGTAAATATTACAAGATTACCGTGTCAGCGCCTACTTGCGCTGGTCATTGGCCGCCACCAGTTTGGCCACTGCGGCAATAAGCTGTTTGGCCGCCGCATCCATGCCCCGCAGCTCACCTTCGCTTTTCACCACCAGACCAAAGCGGCCCGCCGTGGCCCAGGCGTTGGGAGCGTCGGCCCGGGGCAACAGGGCGATGCGCAGGCTTCCGGCAGGACCTTCAAAGTCAAAGGAGGGAAGCTCGCCGGGAGTCACCGCCGTAAGTTGATACCCGGCTATGCGCTGCCGCCGGGGTTTTAGGGGCGCGATCAGCGCCGCCAGTTCCGCCTCGCTTAACGCGGGACGTCCCGCGCTTTGCTCCGGAGGATGCTCCTGCTGCAACGCGCTCAAGGATGCGTACCAGCCCCCCAGATGCTCCCGCAGGATGGTATAGGCCCGCTGCTGCCCCTGCAACACGTCGTCAGGGTACAGCCGCCGGTTATACACCAGCTGCATGGAGCCTTCGCCGGGCAGATCAAAGCCGCCGGGATCGGTGTGGGGACTCAGGGTTTCCAAAGCCAGCAGCCGACGGGTGCGGGGCTCGAACTCGTCGCGGTACAGCATGCCTTCGGGGTCGATGGTCAGAGATACCATGCCGGGATTTGCCGGAGCCTCCCCCAGCACATAGGCGGCATGGCTGAGGTCGTCCGCCAGATCGCCGCAAAAGGCGTGGGTCGCAAATCGGCGTCCATGACGCAGAAGCAGCCGCCCCAAACGCCCCAGCCGTTCATCCAGCACATCCAGCTCCCCGTTGCTCCAGGGTACACCAATGGCCGGGCTTATTTTGACATAGCGCCCCGTCAGATCGTACAGATGCATATAGCTGTCCACCAGCCGCGACACCGTGGCGGGGCTCACCACCATGTTCACCGTAACGTTGGCCCCCTGCTCCAGCGCCTGTCGGGCGTGGTCCATAAGCTCCGGGAAATACTCTTCCCCGGGCTGCACCGCCCGCCGGTGAGCCATGTGCTCCACCCGACCGCCGTCCATGCTCAGCCGCAGGGCCACGTCAAGCTCTGCCAGCCGTGCGCTGCGCTGCGAGGTCATCAGCACTCCGTTGGTAATGATCATTACCGGCAGATCCGCGCCGCCTTCCATGCTCCGCAGCCGCTGCACAAAGGCTTCCAGCCGTTCCCACTGCAGCAGGGGTTCGCCGCCGGTAAGTTCCACCGACAGCCGCCGCCCCTTGTGCATCTCCCGTTCAATCAATGCCGCCAGATTATCCAGCACTTCATCGCTGACCCACACGTCCCGCTTGTCGGCGTAACAGTAGCGGCAGCGGAGATTGCACTGCTCCGTAAGCATCAGCCGCAGCAGCAGGGGCGTATCAGTCCATGTATTCATAGGGGATGCCTCCCAGGGCGTAATACAGGGCCAGATAGCGATCCGCCGGGGTATGCAGGTTTACGGCCATGGACAAACACACGGGATCACAGCTCAGGTCTTCGGCCTCACACAGCTGCCGCGCCCGCCGCAATACGTCCCGGTTGGGATGCTCCGCCGGGGCATATGCCGCTATCAGGGCGTCGGTTGCCCCGTGGGCCTGTCCGGGGTTCGGTGGCGTGTAGTAGAGCTTTGCCGCCACGGCCCGGCCCTCCATATCGTACTTGCGATAGTACAGCAGAAGCTCCCCGGGTTGCGCCGCAGGCAGAGCCTGATAAAAATCCTTCAGCGCCGCCATGGCTTGTGGCGCATCGCCGCAGGCCGCGCTCAGGGCTTCGGCCATATGCATACGATCCGTAAAATTGAAGAGCCGCAGCCCCGCCATACCCTCGGCGTCAAAGTCCGCCGCCGCAAGGCACAGCTCCGGTGCGTCAAAAAGTGTTGCGATTTCCTGCCGCGCCGCCGGGATCAGATCGCCCACAGCCCCAAGCATGGCCCGGCGTTCGTCGGGTTCCACATGGGTGTGCAGATCTTCCATCAGCACCGTGGCCTTGGCCACCCCATCGGGATTCCACTCGATGCCCGCGGTTATTTCGTAGAGATAAAAAGGCAGGCAGCCCAAAAAATCATCAAGGCCCGTCCGTTGTATGTTCAGGGCGTCAAACAATCCCGGCAGGCGGTTATGCACATCCCGGGAAAGATTCCGGTGGGGGTTGTAGCCCGTCTCCAGCCGAAACCCTTTGCCCGGCCGAAAGGTCAGCCCCAGGTCAAATTCAAAGGGATCGGCGGGATCAACAATCCGCCGGGCCTGTTGCCAGACCGTCTCCGGGTTCAGCCCGCCATCTGCGGCAAGTTCGCCCCAGACCCGCTCGATGGCCTGTAGCCGCCGGGCGTTGTGAATATCAAGAGAACGCCGGGAAAGAGACGCAGGGTTCATCAGAACAGCAGCCGCAGCATCAGCCAGTAGATGAGGCTTGCCAGGGCAAAGCCGCCAAAGGAGCCCAGGGTGACGCTCAGCCAGGGGGGCATGCGCCGGGGCCGTTTTTCCTGTGCGCCCACGATGTAGCGCTTGGTGTCTTCGACTTCCTCCGGGGGCGGGGGTTCGTGCCGGGGCGCGGGCACCGGCCGCACCGATTCCCGGTCGCCGATGGCTTTGATGATCTGCACCGTCACGTTGTCGGTGCCGCCGTTTTTAAGGGCCATGTCCACCAGGAAGCCGCACATTTTATCCGGGTCCAGATCACTGGCCAGCACCTCCCGGATGTATTTGTCATCCACCATGCCCGTAAGGCCGTCGGAGCACAAAAGCAGCACGTCGCCGCCGGTGAGGTACACCGGTTCCGGCAGAATATCCACCACGGCATCGGGATGGCAGCCCACCGCAGAGTTCAGGATATGCGAGCGGGGATGGTCTTCCGCCTCGTCTTCGGTCATCAGGCCGCTGTCCACCAGCATCTGCACCAGGGTGTGATCAATGGTGAGGCGATGGAGCTGGTCGTCCCGCAGCATGTAAATGCGGCTGTCGCCAACGTGGGCGATGTAGGCCTTGGAGTCGCGGATCAGCACCGCCACCGCAGTGGAGCCCATGCCGTAGAGTTCCGGGTTTAATGCGCCCTTGCGAAAAATCTCGATGTTGGCCCGGTACAGGGCGTCCTTCATAATGGCCACGGGATCGGCGTTGGGATCGCTTTTGGCGGCCCGCTTCATCAGCAGGGTCACCACCAGGTTGCTGGCCACCTCGCCGCCGGCGTGTCCGCCCATGCCATCGGCCACCACATAGAAAAATCCCATGGGTGTCTGACCGTGCCACACGTCGTCCTGATTTATCCGCCGCACCCTGCCAACGTGGGTGCGCTCCGCCACTTTGAATATAAGCTGACTGCCGGACATTGCTAACCTCCCGTTAACCCGTCTGCATCCTTGTACCACAAAATCCCCGGGATGCAAAGTAGGGCCGCTGGCCCGGGGGGGGCCGCCCTGCTATTGCAACCCCTATCCAAACCTTTCCCCATACATGGAGAAAGGCTTTATGGATTGCTATGATTACAGGCCCGGCATTCCTTTTCGCTCTCTCCATTCATGGAGAGAGTTGGAGTGAGGTTATAAAGATTTGCGGGAATCCATGCCCCGCAATAACTGCGGAGCATAACCCGGCAAACCCGGTAAAATGCAGGGTTTGAGCATATCCCACCCCGGGTGCCATAGTCTCACAACCGAAGGTTGGGAGGCTGTGCAGACCACGTCACACCACCCCACCGTCATTCCCGCGAAAGCGGGAATCCACGCCCGGCAACCGCTGCGGAGCCAAACCCGGCAAACCCTGTAAAATGCAAGGGTTACACCTCCTCACCCCTTCGCCCTGAGGGCCGAAGGCGTCTCGAAGGGTAACGGGGATATCCCCATGACCTCCCGCAAACACCACCATTATAATCGTGTAGGTTGGGCACCTGCCTGCGGTGCCCGACACGGATGTTCCCCGGCGTATGGATATCTCAAACCAAATGCCCGGCAATGGACCGAACCCTACCCATCCTCAAGAAAGCACCTCAGCCGCTGATACAGGGGAGAGGTGTCTGACGCTTTTAACTCGCATTCCCACACCACCAGATACGACCAGCCCATGTCCTGCAGGGCTGCGTACTGTGCCCGGTCCCGGGCAACGGTGCCCATGATTTTTTCCTTCCAAAAGGAAGGGTTGGTGGCGGGCCACTTGAAATAGCGGCAGTCGTGTTTGTGCCAGAAACAGCCGTGGACAAAGATCACCTTTTTTCTGCCGGGAAACACGATGTCCGGCTTGCCGGGCAGACCCTTGCGATGCAGCCGGTAGCGGTAGCCGTTATGCCACAGCCAGCGCCGCACCTGCATTTCCGGCTTTGTGTCCTTGCCCCGTATCTGCGACATGTTGTATGACCGCTGTTTTTTGGTCAGGACGTCCATTTGCGTATTTTTGGTATCCCCTGTTGCTGCTTCTTTATTTCAACCACAAACCCTTCGAGGGTTTGAATTCTTTTTCTCCATTCTGCCGGAAAAGACCCAAGGTTCGGCTTTGGGACCACAAGGGAAACATTGTGGTCGTTCATCTCTTCAAGCTGGTTTGGAGACACGCCCTGCTGTAAAGTGAAAAGGTGTTTAACATGTACCCGGTTCGCTTCATTCAACACCTGACGCCACCGGTCTTTGCAGCAGGTTTTTGCAGCCATCATCCCAAGATATTTTTCCGGAAACGCCTTGTCATGGTAAGCCCTTGATGATGGAAAAATGAAGTCCGGCCTTTTGCGCTTTTCTGTTCTTACCTGAGGATCAAACAGGACCTGCTCCTCACGGAAAATGGTCTCAAGATTTAATTCCAGTGATTTGCCTGTGCGCGATTTCCGCCTGTTTGCCACGGAGTTGGCGTACTGAATAAACATATCCACATTTGTAAAACCGGCCTCAATCTTTGGCAGAATATCCTTGCATTCAAGAGCCTCAAAGAGTTGGAACTCTGTGTTTCTGCGCTTAAGAAGCAATTCATCAATACTCTTCTTCCAGGATACAGTTGGATGCAATTCGATCACCCTTTTAAATATCTCGGTTCCGCTGGGGAAATTATCAAACCACTCTTCCGGTAATGTACCTGCAATTTTTATAAGCTGCGAAACTTTTCGCGCTGGACTGTAAAACTGGCCTGGCTCTATCTCGTCTCGGCCCAACCATTTTTCAATTACTGTTTCTTCCTTTTGCTTGCCGGTTATCCAGCAAAGCCCGGTATTGGTTCTTTTACAAATGGCGAGAACGCATACGGCGCCAGTGTTTTCTGGGTCCAGAACCGGCGATTTTTTCCCTCCCCAACCAGTCATCCTGAACTCATCATATTTCTTTTTTAGGTTTCGCTCGGGGAAAAATTTGGAGTTGTAGTAAATTGCCCTGACATTTTTAGCTGTATATTTATGCTTTGGAAATTGGATTTCCGTAATGTATGAGTCGGGGTTATATGTGGTTGTGGTTGTGACTTCGGGAAAAACATTCTCAAAATACCAACGAGGCAAATACATCCCTGCTTGATGTCCGCCCGTAAGTCCGGTGTCGTTTCCGGTAAGTCTTTTTACAATCCAAGTGTATCCATAGAAATTTATGGTTTCAAGGAAATCCGTAATCGTGCTAATTTTTCCCTTTTGCATCATTACTACCTCTTTCGTGCAATTCCTTTGCAATTTGTTTTGCGCAGGCCTGTATGGCGGGAACCACCACGCTGTTGCCGATTTGTTTGTAGCATTGTGTCTGGGATACAGGGAAAATAAAAGTATCAGGGTTGTAGCCCTGTAGCTGCATGGCTTCAGCTACAGAAAGTCTTCGGGGTCTTTGTTTTTCCTGTTCAATGAGGATCTCCGCGCCATCCTTATGATACCGTGCCGAGATGGTGCGGGTAACAGCGCCTTTTTCTATGGGGAGCCGGTGAAGGCCGTAGCCAAACCCGTTCCCTTTTTTTGCATGGTGGGCCTTGTGCCGTTCAAGGGTATCCCAGGTACCGGGGCCCAGGGTATAGCCTTCAATCTTTGGATGGATAATGCTTTTCAATTCCGGGTATTTATATCTGTTCCCCGGTTTTTCCGGTATATGAATTTCTTCCCTGGAAATATCAATCTGTTTTGGATCATAGCCGACCAGGAAGATTCGTTCACGGTGTTGAGGCACCCACCGCGATCCGTCAACCACTTTCCAGGAAAGCACATAGCCAAGTTGTTCAACCAGTGAATGCCGTATTACTTCAAACGTCTTCCCCTTATCATGGGAAACAAGATTCTTTACATTTTCAAGCATAAATGCCTTGGGGCGCTTGGTGCGGATAATTTCCTTGATATCAAAAAACAGGGTTCCCTGTGTTTCATCATCGAATCCGTGTTTTCGGCCAAGAGAATTTTTCTTAGAAACGCCCGCAAGCGAAAACGGCTGACAGGGAAACCCTGCGCAGAGAACATCGTGATCCGGCACATCATTTTTGGGGATGTTCCGTATGTCTCCGTATGGAACCTCTCCGAAATTTGCCTCATAGGTGCTTTTGGCAAAACGGTCCCACTCGCTGGAAAATACACACTTCCCGCCGGCAGCCTGGAAAGCAAGACGGAAGCCGCCTATTCCTGCAAATAAATCAATAAAGGTGAAATCATACTTTTTGGGAGGCGGGTATGGCACGCCTTTCCAATCCGGCTCAAAGGGCAGGAAGAAATAATCGACTTTTTTTTGCAACGCCTTAACAGCGCCGGGAACTTTTACTTTCTGGTCAACCTGCAAAAGTAAGTCAACGGCAGCATCACGCATTTCATTTGAAAACAATGGTATGGAAACATTTGGATTTTGCAACCAGTGTGAAACAGAGGCCTCAAGCTCCTGCTGTGCTTCCTCCCCAATTTCAACGAGTTTCGGAAGTCTTTCAATAAGCAACTTCCGTAGTGTTCTTGCGTGTTTGGTACTTTGTTCCGTCATTTACGTCGCATTCCGTTGGTGAATTTAGCATCACATAATTTTCTGCCTGATACCATATCCCTGCATTGGGGAAAATACAAGGTCAAAGGAATCAACTCCCTGGGCGTTTTTTCCGTGTCCTAAGTAGGTCGGATTAAATTCTAATCCGACATGCCGGGGAACCGCTCCGGAGCATTCCCCGGCCTCCCGACACAACCACCGTTATAATCGTGTAGGTTGGGCACCTGCTTGCGGTGCCCGACACCGTATTACCCAAAGGTTTGGGATATGAAATGTCGGGCAACAAGTGCCCGACCTACCAATCGAGCATATCCACAGAACCCGGTAAAATGAAAGGGCTGAGCAGATACAACAACCTCCGTTCACCCTGAGGAGCCGAAGGCGTCTCGAAGGGTAACGGGGTATCCACATGCCTCGATACAGGCCGGTGGCCTTACTCGGCACGAACGTTGTTGTGAGTAGTAGGTCGGATTAAATTCTAATCCGACATGCCGGGGAACCGCTCCGGAGCATTCCACGACCTCCCGACACCACCTCCCCGCCCCTGTCCCGCATTATATTGATGTTGCAAACATCGGGTCCCGGGCCCTGCCCCATCCCTGCTTCCCCCATCACTCGAAATTTCCGTAACGCGCCGCGTTATCGCCTCCCAAATTACAAGAAATAATCACCAGAACATCGTATTTGACTTCTTTTCCTCGGGACGCACTTTTCAAATCACGGGCCGTTTCGGGTCAAAAATTCGGTTTTCACGGGCCCGCCTCGGTCAATGACGCAGCCAAAAATGGCCTATTATCAATATAAAAACGATTCATAGTAAAAAAACGACCCCTCTGCCCCGTGAAATCACTATCCCGGCACGGGAAAACCACCCCATTTTCCCGAGAGATTCCCGAGCGTATTTTATCTTATTGTCGTGATAACTGACGTTATTGGTAAATTCGCCATTACTTTGGCTTGTCATCCCGCCTCATTTTGGCTATGATACTCACAGACCCTTTGACCCCCGGGAGTCAGTCATGAAAACCATAGTAGATACAAGCACTTGGGCCCGGCGGCCCCACTTCGAGTTCTTTAAGGGCTTTGACGATCCCTTTTTTTCTTTAACCGCCACCGTGGACTGCGCCGCTTTAAGAAAGCGTGCAAAGGCTTGTAATCATTCGGTTTTTCTGTCGTATCTCCACGCCGCGCTGCGGGCCATCAACAGCCTGGAAGCTTTCCGCCTGCGCCTGGAAAACGACAACGTTATATTGTATGATAAAATTGACGTCTTCAGCACCGCTGCCCGGCCCGACGGCACCTTTGGCTTTGCTTTTATAGAGTATTTTCAGGATATTACAACCTTTATAGAGCAGGCCTCCGCCTCTTTGGAGGCCACCCGGCAGGCACACGACCTGCGGCCCGATGCCAGTCGTCACAACGTGGTACATAGCACCGTGATTCCCTGGCTGCACTTCACCGGCGTAACTCATCCTAAACACTTCGGAAATCGCGATTCCATCCCCAAACTCAGCTTTGGCAAGATAATAGAAGATGGTATCAAGCGGCCCATGCCCGTGAGTATTCAGGCCCATCACGCCCTGTTGGACGCCCGGCATGTGGGTGAATTCTTCGAATATTTTCAGACACTTATGGATGAGGACTAAATGTTTTTATGGTGGCGAAACCGGCGGCGGGCAAAGCTGAAACAGCAGGCCTTCCCCCCTGCCTGGGAAACGATCATGCGGCAAAATATGCCGTATTATCAACACCTTAGCCCCGAAGACCAAAAACTTTTACAGGGCCACGTCCAGGTGTTTTGCGCGGAAAAAGATTTTATCGGCGCACAAGGTATTGAAATCACCGATGAAATACGCATCACCATCGCCGCCGGAGCCTGCCTCCTGCTGCTGCACAACCCCGGTGATTACTACCCCACCCTTAACACCATCATCGTGTATCCAGAGGCATATCTTGCTGTAACTACTAAGGTTTTACCCGGTGGCTTTATCGAGGAAAAGCAGCAACTCCGGGCCGGTGAGTCATGGCACCGGGGCCAGGTGGTTCTCAGCTGGGATGACGTTCGCCGCGGCGCCGCGGACATCCGCGACGGAAAAAACGTGATATATCACGAGTTTGCGCATCAGCTGGACAGCCTTTACGGTGACACCGACGGCGTTCCGAGTCTTGATAAACACTCACTGTTTGGCCCATGGGCCCAGGTTTTGGGCGAGGAATACACCCGCCTGGTGGCAGACATTGAGGCGCATCGCCCCTCATTTATTGACAGCTACGGCGGCACAAATCCGGCGGAATTTTTCGCTGTAATTACCGAGGCTTTCTTTGAAAAGCCAAAGGCCCTCCACCGCCATAACCCTGAGTTATACGCTCTTTTGGCCGCTTTTTACCGGCAGGATCCCCGTCAGCGCTACTGACATCACCTCATTACCTCAACAATAACAGATATATCTGTAAATTGTTACAGGGTCTTGACAAACACCCCGGCTTGCCGCTACAATTTGTAGCAACACCCTGACATACATCTGCGCATGCAACACGACGGAGGAAGCAACGTACCATGAAAAAGGTAATGATTTCGGGTATTTGTATATCCATCTTACTGCTTGCAAGCCTGGCGGTGCAGGCGGAGGTATACAAGTGGGTGGATGAAAACGGAGTGGTGCATTACAGCGATACGCCGCCTCCGCCCCAGGAAGAACCGGAAAATGTAGAACTGTATAACAAACCGGAAGACCCGCGGAAAGAGCGCTGTCGTAAGCAAAAAGAGCGGGAGAAATTTGACCGTAAATACCGTAACAAGAAGAAGGAAATCAAGCAGTATCCCAAGGCCCGGGCAGAGCTGTTTGTCAAACCCCGCTGCCGTGGGTGCGACCGGGCCCGGCAGTTTTTGGAAGCCCGGGGCGTGGGCATTATCGAGTATGACGTACGGTACGACAAGGTGGCTAAAAAGCGGCACAAACGCCTGGATAAGCACCGCAGGGTGCCGCTGGCCATCATCAACGGGCGGGTGGTGATACGCTTTGACAAAAAGAAATACACCGACGCCCTGGAACACGGCGGATGATGATGGAAGGTTGTAAAATACAGGGTTTGGTGATTACTCACACTCCGTTCGCCCTGAGAAACCGCACCCACAGCGTCTCGAAGGGTAATGGGAAATCATCCCTCGATACGCGCATTCGCGCTACTCGGGACGAACGTTTTTTTTATGTTGCCCGGCAAAGTGCCCACATTACCGGGTTTGAGCAACACACAGCCTCCCGACCTTTGGTCGTGAGACTATGACACCTGTAAAGTATAACGTATGAAATCCTGCAAACTTAGTAATTTACAGAGTTTGAGCTAACAGTAACTCTTTGACGGAGCGCGGCAGGCCATGAAAAATGGATTGATAATGGTGTTTATTCTGATCATCGGTTTTTTCGCCTTGCAGGGCGACATTATCGCATGGATGAAATCCAAGGGATATGAGAACGGGGCCGAGCGGGCAAAGCGCCACACCCAGGAATCTCTTATCCGTGAAATGCAAAACCGCAACTATCCTCCGGCAACCAAAGAACAGCGGGAAAAACTCGAAAATGAAAGACGTATACGGAAAGAAAACGCCAGGCTTGATAGGGAGTACTCAAGGAATAACAAAAGGAAACGCCATACATCTCACCAAAAACCGGAAATCAAGCAGTACACCACAAGCCGTGCGGAATTGTTTGTGGGATCCCGGTGCCGGAGCTGTGGCCAGGCCAGAAGTTTTTTGAAAAAGCATGGGGTGCGGATACTGGAATTTGATATTCGCCACGACAAAGTGGCCCGGGCCAGGCACAAGCGGCTTGACCCTCATGGGCGCCTGCCATTGGCTATTATCAATGGTCGGGTGGTGGTTAATTTTGACCGCCAAAAATATATTGATGCGCTGGAACATAATTGATGCGGCCCCTGCAACCCCTATCCAAACCTTTCCCCATGAATGGAGAAAGGCTTTATGGATTGTCTCGATTATATGCCCGGCAATTCATTATCGCCCTCTCTATTTATGGAGAGGGTCGGGGTGAGGTTATAATGTGATGAACAGGAAACCCGGTAAAATACAGGGTTTGAATAAAGTACGGTAACAGAAACGCTTTCGAGAAAGTAGTATGCCATGAGAAATGCACTGATTCTGCTATTTGTTCTGGTGATCGGTTTTTTTGCCCTGCATGGGGATGTCTACACATGGATTAAAAGCAAAGGGGTTTTGGACGCAGAAGAGCGGGCGAAACAGCAGACCCAAAAAGACCTTGAGTTGGAAATGCGGGTGAATAACGATGGGGTGTTGGCCCAGGAAAATTATGAAAGAAACATAAAGAAACAGCGGGAAAAATACCGGCACCGGCGACAGGCTCGTTCTAACGTGGCACCCCAAAAGCCGGAAATAAAGCAGTACACCTTTAGCCGTGCTGAGCTGTTTGTGAAGCCCGGGTGTTATAGCTGCGACAAAGCCAGAAGCTTTTTGGAAAAGCGCGGTGTGCGAGTAATTGAGTATGACATCAGCCACGACACCTCAGCAAAAGAGCGACACAAACTGTTGGACAGTAATGGGCGCCTGCCCCTTGCCCTTATCAATGGTCGGGTTGTGGTTCGCTTTAACAGGCAGGAATATATTGACGCGCTGGAACATAATTGATGATCGGAAAAGCCGGTAAATTACAGTGTTTGAGGAACACACAGCCTCCCGACCTCCGGTCGTGAGACTATGGCACCCGGAGATTAAACGGTATTATGTTCGGCAAACAATGTAAAATACAGTGTTTGAGCAGGACAGGCAATGTCGGATTAGAATTTAATCCGACCTACAATTCTACACTTTTCTACAAAACGCGCTGAGCCATGAAACGACTGAATATTGTTCTTGCTACAATCATTGCGCTGCTGCTGGTGCAGGGGGCCCTTACCCACTGGGCAGAGCAAACCGGGTTTTTAACCAAGGGAAACCGTGAATCCCAGGACAATAAAAAGACCCTTGAAATCGACATGAACAAAGAGACTGTTGTTGATTTTGCACTTGATCCAGTGCCAGGGCATCCGCAGTTTCCCAACGCCTTTGTGGAGCTTTTTATTACGTCCAGCTGTTATAAATGCGGGCTGGCGCAGGAGTTTTTTGACCGGCACGGTGTAACGGTAATCCTGCATCATATTCGCAGGGATGAAAGCGCCCGACTCCGGCTCAAATTTTTAGATGAAAAGCGACGCCTTCCTTTGGCGGTTATCAATTCACGGGTGATACCCGGTTACCATCCAAAAGAATATTTAACGGCTTTGGGGCAGGAGTGATAGGGGCCCTGCAACCCCTGGCCAAACCTTTCCCGAAAATGAGTGTAGGGGCGGTCCCCCCGTGGCCGCCCTGTGTGGGAAAACAACATGACCCCGCTGTCGGATTATAATTTAATCCGACCTACCATTCGAGGATATCCATTGAACGCCGTAAAATACAGGGTTTGAGCAATATGTTCTTCCCTGCAACCCCTATCCAAACCTTTGCCCATGAATGGAGAAAGGCTTTATGGATGGCTATGATTACAGCCGGGAATTCATTTCCGCCCTCTCTATTTATGGAGAGGGTCGGGGTGAGGTTATAATGAGATGAATGGGAAAACCGCTAAAATACAGGGTTTGCGAGATTCAGATATTTTATTCCGTGCCGGTGCGGGGTCGTTGCTCCGGGGCAATGTCAGCGGGCTCTGGGGCTTCAGGCTGTTCATCAACATTTATCATCGCATGATCCTCAGGGTTGAAACCATCGGGGAAAATGGTTTGGTTGTCATATTTTCCACCGCTAAAATTACTTCGTTGCAGAGACGCTTCCTTAAAATTGGCACCCATGAGACTTGCATTCCTCAAATCAGAGCTATGGATAACCGACCTTTGAAAGTTAGCATTAGTAAACTCTGCATTTGAAAATGTTAAACCTATCATTCTTAATCCACTTAAGTTTGTATTATGAAGATCAAGCCAATAATCATTTTCCTTTTCTTGGCTTATATGCTTTCTGTGCCCCATAACTGTGATTGTAGCTCGAATATCAGCCGTAATAAAATCTTCTTCAACACTATAATCTGAAGATTTCCTTGGACTCCGCTCCCGCACAAAGGCACAAAGTGTCTCCATCACTGTCCAGTGATCCCGGAGGCTATCCTCCGCGATTCGCTCGAGCTGGTAAATAGCCCCTAGACGTTGAGCTATATTTTTTTGCCCCAGCATTTCCGTGGCTTTGGCAAAGCGTTCGGTTATAAGACGCTCGGTATTGTTCATGTGCCGCCAGTACCAGGTAAGCACTACGCCGGGCACTGCTGCAATTGCGGATAAGAGCATCCAGGGAGGATGTTCGGCAATAGCCTCTTTACATTCCTTCACCCCCACAAACCAGCAGAGTAGACACGCAACGCCTATACAAAATGCGGCTCCCAGTAAAACCGCTACACCAATTTTTATGATTACTGATTTCATACTTCAACTCCCGGGGGTATGTATTTCAGGCGGCGTCTTCGTCGTCGGGTTGTTCATCATCCACTTCATCAACGTTTATCATGCCGTGGTCGGCGGGGTTGAAACCATCAGGGAAAATGGTTTTGTTGTCGTATTTAGTTCCAGTAAATTTTGCATTACTCACTATCGCTTCTTTAAAATCAGCCCCATCTAGACTGGCATAATTAAAATTTGTTGCTGCTATATTTGCGCTCTTAAAATTAGCATTTGAAAGAAAAGCTCCTTCAAAATCAGTACCATGTAGTAATGCCATTTCGAAATTTGCGCTAATAAAATTCACAAATGGAAATCTTCCAGAAAAAATGCTTAACCCTTTCAAATTTGTGTTATGAAAATCTAAAAGGCGATTTGGTTCCATTTTTTCATTAACTTGTTTACTATGACCAATTACTTTCATTGCAGCTCGAATATCTGATGCCGAAAAATCTTCTTCAATACTATAGTCCGATGATTTTCTTGGGCTACGCTCCCGCACAAAAGCGCACAGGGTTTCCATGACGGTCCAGTGGTTTTTGGGGCTGTCCTGGGCAATGCCCTCAAGCTGATAAATAGCGCCAATCCGCTGCTCCATAATTTCGCTGCCAAGCATTTCCGTGGCCTTGGAAAAGCGTTCGTTGATTTCGCTGTACTCGTCATAATCCTGCTTTTTGGCATTATTTACCTGCCGCCAGTACCAGGTTAAAATCACCGCAGGCACCGCCGCAACCGCAGACATATAAATCCAGGGCGGATGCTTTTCTATCAGCTTTTGAAAATCGATGCCCATTTCCAGACCGCAGAGAATCACAAAAAGAACCGCACCGGCACCGCATAAAATGGATAAGGCTATTTGCTTTTTAAAATCCTGATATGAAGGGTATTGCCAGAGCACCAGCAACAAGGCCAGGGCCGGAATAAGGGCCAGCGGGGATTTGAGAATACCCAAAGCGTTTTGAATCAGACTAGTGTCAATAACGCGCTGAGCAAGACTGTACAGGGATGTCAGGGCAACCCCCAGCAACGCAAGGGCCAGTAATATATACAGTATCTTTGTTATTACCGGTTTGCTTTTATCCCATTGCCGGACACACCATTGCCTTAGTCGCTGATGCCATGACTGTTTGATCTCTTCACTCATACCTTCTGCTCCTGTGAATGCCGCCCATTGTACTGCTGATGTCGCTGTCACTGCTGTATGGCGCAGATATGATATCACCCCCGCCTTTAAAAGACAAACGGCGCAGAAGGCAATCTGCGCCGTTTTGGGGGTATATGGTATTTTGGGTACGGTGGCCGCCCATCGGGATGCCTTCAGCTTCTCAGGGAACAGCCCTTACCCGCAGGCCTGCTTACTCGTAAGCGTCCTGGAGGAACTCAAGTTTGATGGGCATGACCACGCCAAAGCCCTCGTCAAACTCTTCGCCCTCAACCTTGACCGGGGTTTCCGGGGTGTTGATGTTCAGGACAATGTTTTCCTGGGGGAAGATTTTGATGATTTCCAACAGGGTGTTGGTGGTGAAACCTAGGGCAAATGCTTCTTCGCCCAGCAGCATCTCCATATCCACCGGCTGTTGGGAAGAGCCGTATTCCGGGCTGTTGTAGCTCACCATCATGTTGCCGGGTTCCACGTCCATGCGCATTTTGCTGTTGCGCTCGGCGGCCAGAACGGAAATGCGGCCAATGGCTTCCACCAGCTCGCTGCGTTTTACTTTGATTTTCTTGGTTGCTTCACCGGGCACCACCATCTCGTAATTTGGATAGGTGCTGTCGATAAGCCGGAAGCTGAAGCTGATGTGTTCCGTGACAAAGAAGCCGTGGTTTTCGCTGAAGCCCAGGCTTACTTCGCCCAGATCGCCGTCATCCAGCAGACGCAGAATTTCCTGCACCGCCTTGCGGGGGATGATTACGCCCTTGGCCATGGGCAGGTTGCTGGCAACGTCTTTGTCTATCAGGGCCAGCTTGTGACCGTCGGTGGACACAAAGCGCAGCTTGCCGTCGCCCTTGTTTTCCACGTAGATGCTGTTGAGGTACACCCGGGGATCGTCGGTGCCTGCGGCGGGCAGGGCAAAGCCCAGGGCGTCTTTCAGCATGGCGGCGTCAATGGGATAGAGTTCCACGCCCTCTGTGGCGGGCAGGGTGGGGTAATCTTCAACCGGCACGGTAAAGAGCTGGAAGAATGCGCCCTTGTCGCCACGGACTTCCGCCTTGTTGGTTTCGGCGTTGAGTTTTACGGTGATGTTACCTGCGGGCATGGCGCGAACCACGTCGAAGAATTTTACCGCAGGCATGCAAAAGCCACCGGCGTCCTGTACGTCCACTTCGTAGAGCCCTTCCAGGGAAAGCTCAAGATCCGTGGCCTTGATGGAAATGCGGTCGCTGGCTTTGCTCTCCAGCTGGATGTTGGTAAGGATGGGCATGGTGGTTTTCTTTTCCACTACGCCTTTTGCCCGGCTCAGGGCGGTCATCAATGTGTCTTTGTGGGTGGTAAACTCCATAGCCTTACACTCTCTGTCTTCTTATCGGTTAGATATATATCTTAGGTGTAGCTACTATAAGACTATTAATTTTTAAAAAATATATAGCCGTAGTAGTAGTGCCTGTTGAAATGTTGAAAAGCATAAAAACCCTTCAGGTATCACCTTCTTATGCAGTTCATAAATAGTAGCCCTTGTCCACGGTGGTGTCAATAGTTTCAACAGGGGCCAAAAGGACCGTGGAAAAGAGGGCTGTTTGGTTGAAAAAGAACGGTTATGCACAGGGTAACGGGACGTTATCCACAGCCCAAAGTATGATAAACACTGACTTTGGTTGTGAATGTGGAAAACCTTAAGAGTCGCGGCTTTCCCTCTCAATCTGCTTTTGAAGGGCCTCGATTTCGTGCTGCACCCGGACGTCTTCCAGGATCATGCGCTCGATTTTTGAGAGGCTGTGAAGCACGGTGGAATGGTCGCGGCCACCCAGAGAGCTGCCGATTTCCTGCAGGCTCAGCTTGGTGAACTTCTTTAAAAGATACATGGACACCTGCCGGGGGAACACCACCTTCTGTGCCCGCCCCTTGCCCCGTATTGCCAGGGGTTTGACGCTGTAATAGCTGCACACGGTTTTGATGATACCTTCGGCGTCCATCTTGTTGCTTTGCAGCTGCAGGTAGTTTTTCAGGGCTTCTTTGGCCAGTTCTGCGGAGATGGGACGGCCCGTAAGGTTGGCAAAAGCCTCCACCCGGATCAGGGCGCCTTCCAGCTCCCGGACGTTACCCGCAAAGCCCTGACCAATGAGCAGTGCCACGTCTTCGGGCAGGGGGATGTTGTCCACTTCCGCTTTTTTACGCAAAATGGCGATGCGGGTTTCGATTTGCGGCGGCTTGATATCCGCTACCAGACCGCTTTGGAAGCGGGACCGCAGCCGGTCGTCCAGATCCTTGATTTCCTTGGGATAGTTGTCCGCGGTCAGCACGATCTGCTTTCCCTGGTCGTGGAGGAAATTAAAGGTATGAAAGAATTCCTCCTGGGTGCTGCTTTTGCCGGCGATAAACTGAATGTCGTCGATAAGCAGCACGTCGCAGCCGTTGCGGAAGCGGTTATGGAAGGATTCCATCTCGCCCTTGCGAATGCTGCCAATGAGGTCGTTCATAAAGGTTTCGGCGGAAAGATAGGCGATACGGGCTTCGGGGTTGTGTTCCCGGATCCCGTGGGCCACCGCCTGCAACAGGTGGGTTTTACCCAGGCCCGTGGAGGCATGTAAAAACAGGGGATTGTAGGAGCGTCCCGGACGCATGGCGGCGCTGATGGCCGCGGCGTGGGCAATGGCGTTGCTGTCGCCCACCACAAAGGTATCAAAGGTGTAACGGGGGTTTAGGTGCAGACTGCCGTTTACCGGACGACCCCGGGGCCGCGCGGGTTTGGGGTTCAGGGGTTCCGCCGCTGCTGCGGGGGTGGTTTCAACGTTGAAATTAACCAGCTTGCGAGCCTGTTTGCGACTGGTGTTCACCATGACATCAATGTTCCAGCCAGGACCCGCGACTTCGGTGAGTTCGGATTTGATAATGTCCAGGTAGTAATCGGTGATCCAGTCCTTCATAAAAGGATTCGGGGCGCTCACCACCAGGTTTTGCGATTGAGCATCGGTGTTGTCGCACTGCAACGACGCAAACCATAAATTATAGTTATCAGGAGAAACCCGTTCTTTCAGGCGCAAAAGAACTGCACTCCAGACATCAACTCCATGTCCGTTCATCAACAACCTCTTAACGTCGTAGAATTAAAACCGTGCCGTCAAAGCACGTGACTAGTCTTGCCGGATTGGGGGAGGTCGTCAAGGGGCAGTTTGGGACAAAAGGAGCTTTTTAAAGGCCCGGTTGGGGTTAAGAACCCGTGTACACTTGGATTTCCGGGATACATTTTTTTTCCACAAAAAATCCACGATTAAAAATAACAGCCGAAGCTTGGAGCGTTTCATTCATAACAGCTGTAACATGCTGAAATGGTTATATATTTCCCGGTAGGTGAAATTAAATAATACATGATATGGTAATTATAGTCCACAGATAGAATTAATTGTGTCATTGTGCAAAAAGTGATCGCAAAAGTATGCGGCGCAGCACTTCACCCAGCAGTCGGGCCTCTTTGTTGAGACCCTGAAGGTTTCCGGGCCGCAGACACAGATACAGGGGGTGCAGATGATGCACCTGCAGGTATCCGGCGTCTTCGTCGGGATAGCTGGTCAGCACCCATTCCACCACCTGCGACGCCTTTCTAAAGCTGATAACCGCCGGATCTCCGGCTTGTACCGCCTCCAGACAATAACCTGCTCCCGCCATGGCGCCGGTGCGCAAAGGATGAAGCAAAGACAGCAGTTTATTGTGATCCTGCAGGTTGATGATGGTCTGCAGATGGGGTGGTGACGGGGCTTTGTCGATCTGTTGCAAGGCCCTGGGATCTCCCAGCCGGAGATCGCCCAGGGCGGCGGCCATAAGCTCGATATGCACTTCCCGTTTTCCCTGGGGAGTATCTTCTATACGGTGGCCGCTGATGGGTATAAGCCCCGGCATGGCACGGTAGGTGAAAGTGTCCAGCCCTGTGGGGCCGTTATCGTATTCCAGCTCTATAAGGATGCTGTCCTCAAGGTGACCAAGGAAGGGATGCTCAAAAGGCCCCTGGTCCAGCAGTTGCACCCGCAGTATTTCTTCACCCAGTTCATCACCGGTATGGGTGACAATCCGGGCCCGGGAGGTGGTAACCGCTTCGGGTTCCAGTATGCGGGGCATGTACAGAAGCGGAGGGTCCATGTAATCCCGGCGGGCCACGATGTGCTGGATCATCACCAGCAGAATACCCTCTTGTGTTGCACGAAGATGATAAAAGCGGGAGTGTTCGGGTTCAAAGGGATCGGAAAGCTCCCAGTCCTGGTCGCCGGGCAAATGCCGGATTTCCACGGGGCAGGGGCCGCGCACCGATCCCTGTGTGCGCTCGAAGAGCATATGGCCCGCATCGGGGCGATGTCCCAGGTAGCGGTGAATGTCTATGCTGCGGTGTTCGTGGGACATGATGCTGTTACCTGCTGAGAATGCGCAATACTTCCGACGGCGTGGTCAGACGGTTGAGCAGCAAAAAGCGGCAGTAGCGCTCCAGGGGTACCAGACCCGCGCCAATGGCCAGCTCCCGGCGTTTGCTGCGGCTTGCCTCCTGGGTGATGACCGTTTGCATGGTGGGATTCATGGGCATGATTTCGTAGGCTCCCACCCGGCCGGAAAAACCGGTCATGTTGCAATGGGTGCAGCCGCTGCCGGAGTAGACTTCCCGGATTTGCTCGCCTTCCGCCAGTACCCCGGCCAGTCGGAGTTTACCCATAAGGCTTTCCGGCAGGGCCTCGATACGGGCGCAGGAGGGGCATACCCGGCGCAGGAGCCGCTGGCTCACCACACCGATAAGGCTGTTGGCCACCAGATAGGGCTCCAGTCCCATGTCCGCAAGACGGTCCACAGTGCCGATGGAATCGATGGTGTGCATACTGGAAAGCACCAGATGCCCCGTGAGGGCTGCCTGTGCCGCAATACGGGCGGTGACTTCGTCCCGCATCTCGCCCACCATAATAACATCGGGGTCGTGGCGCAGAAAACTGCGCAGCACCTTGGGAAAACTTAGCCCCGCCGCCTCGTTGATCTGCACCTGGGTGATACCCGGCAGGCTGTATTCGATGGGGTCTTCAACGCTCATGATGTTGAAATCACGGGATTGGCGGATACGCTCGCTAAGGGCTGAGTACATGGTGGTGGATTTTCCGCTGCCCGTGGGACCGGTGATAAGCACCAGACCGTTGGGCCGGAAGATCATCTGCCGCATAAGGTTGGAGATCTTGTCTGAAAGAAAAATCTGGTCCATGGGCATAAGATTTTGTTCCGGGTTCAAAAGCCGCATGGTGATGCGCTCGCCATCCTTTGAAGGCATGGTGGCTACCCGGATATCCATGTTGGTCTGGCCCACCCGCAGGGCGAATCGGCCATCCTGGGGAACACGGCGTTCCGCAATATCAAGGCCCGTGAGAATTTTGATGCGGGAGGTGATGGTGGGCTGGTAATGCACCGGCAGGGAAACATCCCAGTCCCGCAGCCGTCCGTCCACCCGGAAACGCACCGCCAAAGAGGGGCCTTCAGGCACCAGATGAATGTCCGAGGCATTGAGATCAATGGCCCGGGCCAGCACCTGATCGATAATTTCCACTGCCTTGGTTCCCATTTGCTGGTTTTCCTTGCGGGCGGGATCGTAGGGGGTGAAGTATTCGATTTCGTTGGGGTCAATGGCGGTGTTGTCCAGCATCGGCAGTGTATCCGGGTCCGTGAGCCCCGCCTTGACTGCGGGCTTGATTTTTTTGCTCACAAAACGGCTGTAATCCGAGGGGCTGATGGCCACGGGTTCAACCTGCACACCGAACATGCTGCGGCGGATTTCATCCAGGGCAACGGCATTGGTGGGATCCACCATGGCCACCTTTAAATGGTGCCCCGACAGGCTCAGGGGAATGATCCGGTTTTTATCCAGCATGTGCCGGGGAAAACTGCCGTAGAGTTTGGGGTCAAAGGGCAGTGACGAAAGATTGGCAAAGCGCAGTTGCCGGTCTTCGTTCATCAGGGTTAAACGCCGGGCCAGCTCCTGGGTCAGCACCAGAGCGGCCTGGGGCGTTGATACAAGAATATGCAAAAAAGCACTGCGGGGCAGTACCAGAGCGGAGCATTTTTTTTCCGCCCGCAGATTGGTGCGGTACGCGTCACCCCGAAGCATGGCGGATTCACCATAATGGTCACCGGCCCCAAGACGGCTCAGTTCAAACTCCAGATTCAGCTCCGGGTTATGAACATATTCCAGAGCCTCTCCCTGTTCGATGATAAACAGGGCGTCACAGGGGTCTCCCTCCTGTACAATGGGTTTGCCGGATTTGTAGACACGGCGTTCCATTGCCTGAGAAAACTGCTGCAGGGCTGCATCCGGCAGGGCGGAAAACAGGGTGGAATCTTTCAGTGCGTCAACCATGGTATCCATGCGGACTGCTTCCTTTCTGGTGAGTAATGACCCTTTATTTGTATCACACATAGACCCCGGGCGTCCAGTATCACCGGCGGCGGGCAGTGTGATTTGCTTGCGATTGATTGTGCAATATGGTAGATACACTGTACACGCGTGTGCGTGACTATACAGGATGAATGACAGGAGGAAGAAGATGGCAATGGATTACGGTACGGAAAACGCAACTCCCGAATCCCCGAAGTATACCGCAGAAGATGTCACCCTCGGTGCAGTGCTGGGCGAGGGCTGGGACGCCTACAAAGCCAATTTTGGCATGATTTTTGTCGGCTTTCTCATTTATCTGGTGATCGCCGCCATTGTGGGAAACATTCCCCTGGTGCCCATTTTTGTGATTCCCCATATTATGGTGGGCTATTACATTATGTGTCTTAAGGCGGTGCGGGGCCAGGAAACCCCGGAGCTGGGTGATATGTTCAAGGGATTTTCCCTCTACGTCCCCATTTTGCTGGCCAATATCCTGATCGGCCTGGGTGTCATGCTTGGCATGCTGCTGCTGGTTGTCCCGGGCATCATTCTTGCCATGATGTGGGCCATGACCTTTTTCCTGCTTTCCGACGACGTGGTGGAAGTGGAAGCCGGCGCAAAAAGCAAGGACCAGATTGGCGGTTATGATTCCATGAAAGCCAGTGCCGAACTTATGCGCGGCTGGAAACTGAAGGTATTCCTCTACAGCATTGTCATCGGTCTGGTAATTATGTCCGGTGTTATCCTGATTGGTATCGGCGTGCTGTTCACCGCGCCCCTGGGCATGATGGCCTTTGCATCCATGTACAATCGCATCAAACAGGTTGGCCCCATCGCCTGATCTGAATATCATTAGTGTAGTGTACCGGCGGCGGGCTGTGGCCCGCCGCTTTTTTAACGCCAAAAATCCGTGGCACTCTGTGTCATGGTTAATTACTGAGGTTTTTTGCCTTTTTACGATTTTGGCGTACAATATATACAGGAGATCAATGCGGCGCGTCCCCCAGGCGTCGAAAATATACGGTGAGGAGAAGGACATGAAACGCGAGCGTATCAGCGCCGGATTGTTAATTATTGCCCTGGCGCTGCTGTGGGCACCGGCGGTGCAGGCCGCAAAAGTGGTGCAGGTGGCCCTGGTTATCAGCGACGATCATCCGGTGTTCAACGAAATCATTGAGGGCATCCCGGCATTGCAGGGCGTGCGCTTTGATTTTTATCACATGCGGGGCAACCGGGCGGCGGCTAAGGACATCATCGATAAAATAAATACCAGCACCCCGGCGGTGGTGGTTACTGTGGGGCCGTTGGCCACCGGTTCCGTGGCCCCGGCGGTGCATCCCATCCCCGTGGTGTTCTGCGGCGTCACCAATCCCGCAGGGCTTTTGGCGGATCAGAAGGTCAACGCCACCGGTGTTGAACTAAACCCCAAAATGATGGACCAGCTCAAGGCTCTGGTCGACATCGTAAAGCCCAAAAGTGTTGGGGTGCTGTTTACCAACCGGTCCAAAGCCCTGGTGGACGAAGCCGAGGTATGGCTCAAAGCCCACAACATACGGCTGGTGAGTCGTCGGATCGATTCTCCGGACGGTGCAGAAAAAGCCCTGGACAAGCTGAAAAAAGAAGGCATTGAAGCTCTGTGGATGATGCCGGACAAGATGAATCTCAGCCGCCGGGTCTTTGAAACCATGATAGCATTCAGCAGCGAAAACTCGGTTCCGGTGTACGGGCTTACCCCCAAGCTGGTAAGCCTTGGCGCGTTGTTTACTCTGGCCAGCGATTACAAGGCCATGGGTTCCCAGGTGGGTTCGCAATTGAAAAAAATCATCCGCAAAAAACAAAGCCCCGGCAATCTGCCGGTGGAAAGTCCCGGCACCATGAAACTGTTTTTCAATGTGGATATGGCCGAAGACCTTGATGTTAAGGAAATCGTTTTAAAGCGGCTTCTGGGCTTTTCCGCATCCACCGGATATCCGATCATCGCCGTGGTGACGCAATGATGCGCTAAGCGGCACATACAGATATACACTATACCGGAAGCGGCGCGGGCGGCTTCCGGTTTTTTAATGGACTGAATCTGCCTTGCACTTTTTATGCCCTGTGATAGCGTGAAGCCATACAACACCAAAACAGTCAGGATTACAGATGAGCATAGCAAAAACAGTCGCGGGAATATTTGTTTGTCTTTTTATTTTTGGATGTACCGCACCGGTGCACAAAAGTGATACACGCAAAAATGGAAAAGACCTGCTGAAACGCCCCGGTGTGCGGCTGGTGGCCCTGACGATCATTGGGAACAATGATGATATCAACGAAGCCGCAGCGCTTCGCTGGAAAGCGCTGGACCGGGAGTTTCGCCCCCTGGGATTGAGGATAGCGGTCATTGCTTTGCCGGAAAGCGGTATATGCAAAAAGAACCCTCCCTTTGTTGTGGATAATCTCATCTGCGATACCAGGGCCGCCGCGACAATCGCAAAAAGCATGGGAAAGGCCGGACAAAGCTTTTTGTGGAATCATGAGCAGGAACAGATGGTGCGGCTTGGCACGGTGCAGGATGTCGAAACAGCCATACGGAAGTATTTTGCAGAAATGCCACGGCTGGTGGTGGCTGACCCACATATTAAGGCCTTGCCAAAACAGGCAAAAAACTTCAGCCGCACCCGCCTGTATGATCTGTTGGCCCACCGTATGGGGGCGGGTATCAAAGAAGCTTTAACCCTGACGGATCAGAACGAACGACGGACATTATTACAGGCTGTTGACGGCAAACCGGCGGAGCATCCTCCTGTCTGCGATGGTGCGGCACTGCCTGAAAAGGGCGTGGTGTATGTGACGGTGCACAAGCAAAACGGGGCGGTGCGTCTGGGTCTGAAGTGGGTTGACACACAAACCGGTTGCCTTGCGGCAAAGGGCGAAAGCGTCATCGGCTCCGGTGCTTTGGCCATTGAAACTGCCGTTGATGAAGCAATGTATCCATTAAGGGAAAAGGCCCAAAGAAGCGGTGTGCAACAGGCACTGGGTTTGGCTGGCGGCAGCGGGGACGTGCTTGGTGTGCTCAGCGGTGGTGGCGGTCTCGAGATTGGATCTTTGGGAGATCTGAAAAACCCGGCAGAAAAAAGCGGGACGCCAAAACCGGTAAAACCAAAGGATACCCCGGCGACCCAGCGGTATCAGGCCCGCTGTGATGATGGTTCTGTTGATGACTGCGTGGACCTTGGCTGGGTGTTGCGCACCGGGGAAGGCGTGCAGGTTGATTTTGTTCGGGCAAAGAAAGCCCTGATGCGCGCCTGCGGTCTGGGCGCGGCCCTTGGCTGCAACGATCTGGGCCTGATGTTCGAGCTTGGCGAAGGCATGAAAGCCGACCTGAAAAAAGCGGTGTACTATTATCAGCAGTCGTGCACCATGGGAAACAGCCACGGATGCCGGAATCTGGGCCTGATGAATGAGAACGGACGAGGGACAGTTGCAAACATGGAAAAAGCCATGGACCTGTTCCGGAAATCCTGCGACATGGGCAACGGTCTTGCCTGCAACGATGTGGGTCATCTGCTGGAGCACGGCAAGGGCTCTGTTGCTGTTGACCTGAGCGGAGCGGAGACCTTCTACCAAAAATCATGCAAACTCAAGTCCGGTCATGGCTGCACCAACGTTGGCTTTATGTATGAAAAGGGCATCATCGGCACCGTTGATCTTAACGCGGCTGTGGAGCATTACCGCTATGGCTGCGATTATGGCAACGCCACCGGCTGCCGCAACCTTGGTTTGCTGTTTGTCAACGGCAAAGGCGTAACGCAAAACAGCGTGCAGGCCAACACCCTGTTTTCCCAGGCCTGCGATTTGAAGGACGCCAGCGGCTGCCGCTCTTTGGCCACATCCTGCGAAAAAGGGCGGGGCATGACCGTGGATATGGTGCGGGCCTTTGACCTGTACCGGCTTTCCTGCGACCTTGGCAGTCACGACGGCTGTGTTGATGCGGGATACTTTTACGAAAAAGGCCTTGGCACCAGGATACAATATCAAAAGGCCATGGACCTGTACCTCAAAGCCTGTGATATGGGTAACCGTCACGGCTGCGGTAACGTGGGAATCCTTTACGGGCTGGGGCGTGGCTGTAAAAAGGACAACCAAAAAGCCATACGCTTTTATCGCAAGGGCTGTGACATGGGCAACGGCAGCTCCTGCCGTTCTTTGGGGCTGAAGTATGAAAAAGGCACCGATGTTACACCCAATGTGAACACCGCCCTTGAGTTATACCAAAAAGGATGCGGCTTTAGTGAAAAAGCAGCCTGCAACGATGTGGGGTATCTGTACGAGTACGGCACCGGCGGCCTTAAAAAGGACATCACTGCTGCCTGCGACTACTATAAAAAGGCCTGCGACCTGAAAGATGAAAACGGCTGCGTAAACCTGAAGCGCACCTGTACTTTAAAATAGAAACGGCGGCACAAAGGCCGCCGCTGGTTTGCTGATAAAATATATTATGCGGGGCGCAGACTTGCGGCAAAGGCAAGACTGGTGCGGAAACGGAAGTGGGTAAGGCTGGTGCTTACCAGTTCGCCGTTGTCCTTTTTGGTAAGCCGGCCAAAACAGGTAGTGTGGCTGTAGGGCAGGTTCCAGGGCATGATGTTCATCTTTTCGCCCACATAGTGATAGTTCACGCCGTCCACGTTGAAGTCAAAAGTGTAGCGGATGGTGGCGTCTTTCAGGTAGCGCAATTCCAGACTGCCGCGACAGGGGGCGTTGACACACAGGCCTTCTATGGTGACGGTGCCCGCAAGATCGTTAATCAGCCCCGAAGAAAAGGGGTTGCCCCAGTGCAGTACGTCTTTTGGGCCCCAGGTCACCCGGAACTCCATAAACTGTTTACCCGGTGCGCCGTAATCTTCCTCAAACTCATGATATCCGGTCATGGTCTCGTCCATGACAAAGCCAAAGCGCTTTTCCTTTATCATTGAGATCATATCGCTTATGCGTCCCATACCTGCCTCCTTATGCTGCATCGGCCCGTTTGGCCAAAAGGAAATTGCTTGCCCGGGCGATGATGTCGTTGGCCCCGGGAATAAACTGGGCATAGAAACCCACGTCGTTGAGAATGCTCACCATCTCCACCTTGGCGTTTTTACGCACCGCCTTGAAAATGATTTTCCCGACTTTTTCCGGGGTCATGGAATAGTAGGGCAAAAGTTTCATGGACATCTTTGCGCCCCAGGTGTCGCCATCCACGCCTTTATAAAAGGGAGTGTTCACCATAAAAGGGTAGACCGTGGTCACCTTGATGCCGTACTTGCGAACCTCGAAGAACAGAATCTCGCTAAAAGCACCCAGCGCCGCTTTGATACTGGCATAGGCGCCCCAGGTAGGCAGGCGGAAAAACGCCTGGCCACTGGACACATTTACGATGTGGCCTTTTTTGTGCTTTTTGAAATAGGGCAGGAACGCATAGACATGATACAGCACGCCCTGCAGATTAACGGAGATGAGTTTTTCCCACTGCTTGAGGGTGGTGTCCACCAGTTCTCCGTTGTGACCAACCCCGGCGTTGTTGATCAGGATGTCAAGGCCGCCAAGGTCATTGATGACCCAGTCCGCCATATCCTTGACCTGCTTTTTGGACGATACGTCCATGGCGCGGATATCCACCTGAACACCATAGGACTGCAGTTTGGTTTTTGCCGCTTCAAGACCTTCGGCGTCCAGATCTGTCAGCACCAGGTTTGCCCCGGCTTTGGCAAATTCTTCGGCAGTGCACAATCCGATGCCCCCGGCACCTCCGGTGATCAATACTCGTTTACCTTTCACATGTTTCATAACAGGCTCCTTTGGCTATTGGCTTTTGGCGGGGATAGCGTTGATGGCGGCCGATGGTGCAATGCCGTAAAAGGCGAAGTCGATGATGCTTTTAATGCTGTCTTCGAGGTCTTGTCCGGAAGCTCTTCCGTCAAGCCAGCGTTCGATATGGCGTAATCCCATGCCAACAATGCATTGGGATACAATTTCTGAATTGCAGGGCCGGGCAAAGCCCTCCTCAATGGCGTAATCGAGGTAAAACCGCGCCAGAGCCGCAAACTGGTCAAATACATCCGCCATTTTTGTGGCAAAGGCTTTGTCAATGGCCGGGCCTTCCCGAAGGAAGATGAGAAGAAGGTTACGGTCGTTTTCCAGGTCAAGGGCCATGGCGGTAACCGCCTGCACCGATGCGTCCACGTATTCGCTTACAGAGCTGGGAAGCTCCGAGGTCATGCCGGAGAATTTTTCCATGGCGGAAGCAATGAAATCATCAAAAAGCTGTTCAAAGATTTCACGCTTGTTTTCAAAGTTCCGGTAAAAGGTTCCCTGCCCAACCCCTGCGGTTGCAACGATTTCCGAGATCAGGGTGGTGTGATATCCCTGCCTGGAGAAGACCTGGGCAGCGGCCTGCAACAGTGATGTACGGGTTTGGGTTCTGCGCTGCTGATCCTTCTGTTTTCGTACGGGAGAAACCATGGATATTCCTTTCATTTCCGTAAGTTCACCTTAACTATAAGCCAAACGGACGGACGAGTCAATCCCGAAAACGATAAAAATGACACATTGCGTAAGAAAAATATGCAAAACCCGGTAACGCAGGCAAAAAAACCACACGAGTGTAACTGTCACATACATAATAATGAAGAATCGCTACACATCATATTTTCTCTGAAAAGCACCCTATTTAGAGCTGAAAATGAAGACAATATCCTACGGGAGAAACTTTGTATCCATATATTTCATTAATAGGTACTATAGCCTTGACACCGGGATAAGCACTGCCTACCTTCTTCTTGTAACCCTCGTGAAGGAGCAACACAGATGAGCTATATACAAGAAGTTATGTCGCTGCCGGTTTTGGCAGTTCGAAATACCGTGCTTATGCCCGGAGAAACCATGCCCCTGGTGGTTGGCCGGGAAAATTCCGTTGCCATGCTCAAAGAGCTGCAAAAAAACGACGAGAACATTATCGCCGTGGTATCCCAGCGGGATGAGTACACCGATGATCCCGGCCCGGATGATCTCTACGAAATGGGAACTCTTGCAGCGGTTTTGAAGATCGAAAGCCTGGGAGATGACACCTACACGGTTCTCATACAGGGGCGGCAACGGGTAAGTGTTACGGAATGGTTTCAGTTCAAACCATTTATCATTGCACAGGTTGAAACCATTGAAGACGATTATGCCGGCGATGACATGGAAGTCGAACTGCTGTTGGAGCAGTTGAAGCGGGACGCCAAAGAGTACATTACCCAGTCGCCCATGCTTGATGACGACATGGCCCGGCTTGTGGATGCCATTGATGATCCCGGGAATATGGCGGATCTGGCCACCAGCCAGTTCAGGGGCAACTTTGCAAAGAAACAGGATATCCTGGAGACCCTGGATATCACCCGCCGACTGAGGAAAGTCATTGCCCTGATACAGGGAGAGCGGGAACTTTTGAAGGTGGTAAAGCAGATTCAGGGTGAAGTAAAAAGCTCAATGGACAAGCATCAGCGGGAATTCTTTCTGCGTGAACAGCTCAAGGCCATACAAAACGAATTGGGCGAGGGCGAGGTTGACGAAATAGAAGACCTGAAAAAACGCCTTGCGGAATCCGGCATGAAGGAAGAGGTTATGACCCATGCGGAGAAAGAGCTTACCCGGCTGGCCCGCATGCATCCATCTTCTCCTGAGTATCATGTGGCACGCACCTACCTTGATGCCCTGCTGGAAATGCCCTGGGACAAAGGCACAGATGATAATCTTGATATAGACAAGGCCCGGGATGTTCTTGATGAAGATCACTATGGCCTTGAAAAAGTAAAGAAACGTATTCTTGAGTATCTTGCTGTCCGTAAGCTGAAAAGCGATATCAAAGGACCGATTCTTGCTTTGACCGGTCCTCCGGGTGTAGGTAAAACCTCCCTTGGTAAATCCATTGCACGAGCCCTTGGGCGTAAGTTCATTCGGGTAAGCCTTGGCGGTGTTCGGGATGAAGCAGAAGTCCGGGGTCACCGACGTACCTATATCGGGGCCATGCCCGGGCGTATCATTCAGGGCATCAGAAGGGCAGGGGTAAACAATCCGGTATTCATGCTGGATGAGATCGACAAGCTGGGCAACGATTTTAGAGGTGACCCCAGCTTTGCATTGCTGGAAGCCCTGGACCCGGAACAGAACAACCAGTTCTCGGACCACTACCTCGAAGTTCCCTTTGACCTCAGTCAGGTGATGTTCATCTGCACCGCCAACGTTGTGTCGTCCATACCCGGCCCGTTGCTGGACCGCATGGAAGTCATAGAAATCCCGGGGTACACCCGAGAAGAAAAATATCACATCGGTGCCGACTACCTTGTTAAAGAGCAGGTGGCGGAAAACGGCCTCACCCCAAAGGATATTACCTTTAACAAGCCAGGCATTGAATACATCATCGACCACTATACACGGGAGGCGGGTGTTCGTGGCTTGAAACGGGAAATCGCATCGGTGGCCCGGCATGTGGCGGTTGATGTGGCTTCGGGAAAGACAAAGAAAAAAACAATGATCGGGCCCAAGAAGGTTAAGGAAGCTCTTGGCGTGCAACGCTTTGAGCTGGACAACGCCGAGGCCAAGGACCGCAGCGGTGTATCCACGGGTCTTGCCTGGACCCCCACCGGCGGAGATATCATCTTCATTGAAACCGCAAAGATGGCGGGCAAAGGTGAAATGAAACTCACCGGGCAGCTTGGCGACGTCATGAAGGAATCCGCCCTGGCAGCCATGAGCTACATCCGCAGCCATCCCCAGATCATTGGCAACCGGGATGAGGACTTCAGCAACAGAGACGTGCATATACATGTGCCTGCGGGAGCTATTCCCAAGGATGGCCCTTCTGCTGGTGTTGCCATTTTTGCGTCACTGGCATCGCTGTTCAGCGGAGAGAAAGTTTTACACGATGTTGCCATGACCGGAGAGATAACCCTAAGAGGCAAAGTGCTTCCCGTGGGTGGCATCAAGGAAAAACTGCTGGCGGCTCACCGGGCCGGAGTAAAGAAGGTAATTCTCCCAAGACGTAATCGTCGGGATGTGGAAGATATTCCGGAAGACATTCGCAAGGATCTGGAGCTGGTATTTGTGAAAGAGATCAGCGAGATCATGAAGCACGTCATCGCAGGAAAACACTAGCCAAAAATATACCCAAACAAACGCCCCGCCCCCTGGCGGGGTTTTTTATCGCCATATGTTCCACGTGGAACATCGGAGCGCCGCGCATCGGGATGGGTGATTAGTGTTCCACGTGGAACACTCCCTTGCTCAGTGCTAAGCGTTTAGAGAGGAATGAGCGAGGCATGGCTTGAGAAATGGCTACGCCCGTCTGCTTAAGGCGAAGTATATTAGATTATGTTGCGACACTGGCCTCGTTGTTGTGTTTTGGTAAAAATGACGCAAAAAAGCTTAACGAGGTTAACGGTAGTCTTTTAGGCGCGCCTAACAAGGCTCCAAATGGAGCGTAAAGGGGTCTGCAATCGATTTGAGGATAAAGATATATGGTACATCGGGGAGGTCGCCATAAATGCCTTCTGGGTGCCTTTACGGGCTTTGTTATTTTTTGAATAAGTATTTAAAATTGAGCATGAAACAGGGGGAAAAGAAAAAATCAAACTTTTTTGTTAGGAGGTGTTGACTTTAGTTAGGGGTGCCTTATTCTATTGAAGACCGCAAATCGTTTTTCCTGGCTCTCTTCCATTTGACCGTTAGGACACGTAACTGATTCTCGGGAGATCCTCAGCTCCCAAAAGATCAAAGATGCTTCCGACCTTGGCTCTATCATGGAGCCCCCTCCTGCTGCAAAGTGCCCTCTGTCTTTTGACAGGGGGTACTTTTCTTTTAAATGTCGGGAGCTTCGATGACGCGACGGACCACAAGGTGGTCCGGGTCTTCGGCATCTTCCTGTGGCAGATTAAAGAGCACCGCAGCCCGGGCGTCTTCATCGTATCCCACAATGTATTCCATGTTGCGGTTTTCGTCGCAGATGTCCTGAACCCGCGTAATGGCAACGCCGGGATTCTGACCGTGAAAGGCGGTGCGGTGTTCCGCTGCCGTCAGCATAACCCGGGGAGCCATGAGAATATCGTGGGTGACGGGCTGAACAACATCGCTGAGGTTTTCTTTTTCAAGCAGTTCCTCAAGGGGCTGCATGGCGGATTCCGACAAGCGGCCAATGCTTTGGCGGCGCAGGGCGGTCATGTATGCGCCGACTTCAAGGGTCTGGCCGATGTCGTGACATAAGGTACGGATATAGGTTCCGGCACTGCATTCCACCCGGATACGGGCAAAGTCACAAGTGCTGTCAATCCGGGAGATGCTGTAAATGACTATGTTTGCGGGCTTGAGCTCTAAACTGCCACCCTTCCGCGCAACCTTGTGGGCTGTCTGGCCGTTGAGTTTCTTGGCTGAAAACTGCGGGGGCAATTGTTTTTGCGGACCCAGAAACGTTTCCAAAACCGCATCAAGCTGCTTGGCTTCAACCTGGGGATTTGCAGAAATCTCCGTAAGCTCGCCCTCGGCATCCTGGGTGGTGGACTGAAAGCCGAAACGAAGTTGCGCCTCGTAGGTCTTGCGTCCACCCTGGATAATGCCCGCAACTTTGGTGGCGGTTCCCACCACAAGCACCAGCATGCCGCTGGCCAGAGGATCAAGGGTGCCGGTGTGGCCTATTTTCCCCGGTTTGAAGCGGCGCTTTATTTTGCCCACCGCTGCTGCGCTGGTCGGTCCCACGGGTTTGTCTACAACGATAATGCCGTTTATTGGTTTCATAGCCCGGCATGGTACTTCAGACAGTGGCAGGGCGCAAGCAAAGAACGCCCCGGCGAAATCTTTTGCAGCAGACTTTTTAGCTGTCCCAGCCTCCCCGGGCCCGAAGCTTTTCAACTTCCTCTGAAGCAAGATTCTGAAGTTCCAGGTAATCGGTTTTGGCTACGCGGTTAAGGGGAAGCTGCCCGGGCTCGAAGATGTAGTACATTTGCGGCCGCATGTAGGAGGCCAGTTCTTTGGCGTGTTCCTGAAGTTCATCGGTGCTCAGGGAGACGCCGGGCCTTTTCTCGATAAAGGCTACCACGCCTTCGCTGTACACAGAATGATTACAGCCCACGACTCCGCAACTGGCGACTTTTTCCTTTAGGCCGCAGAAGTGCTCTTCGATCTGTGCCGGAAATACCTGAAAGCCCTTGGGTTTGATCACATGCCGCGCACGGCCTGATAAATGCAGGCCCTGCTCGTCATAGCTGCCCATGTCGCCGGTGTACAACCAGCCATCATTGCTGATGGTTTTTGCGGTTGCTTCCGGGTCGCCCACATAGCCCAAAAAAGTCTGGGGACCTTTAAAACAGATATGACCAACGGTACCGGCGGCAAGTTCTTCACCGGCGCTGCCGTCTGCCGCCATGGGTTCGCGGATGGTCAGCTGGTAAGCGGGCATGGCATAGCCAATACCTGCGGTGAGTTCGTCCACAGTGGCATGGGGTTTTGTATAGGTGCAGAATCCTGCGCATTCCGTCAGCCCAAGGCCGGTACCGATGTATGGCGTGATGCCCGCAACCCGTTCGATAAAGGGACGGGGAACCGACTGACCCGCATACAAAGCAACATTGATGCTGGAAAGATCGTAGCTGTCAAAGGTGGAAAGCCGCCATTGTAGATTAAACAGCGCCGGTATCTGACCGTAGCAGGTAATGTTATAATCCTGAATGGCCTGCAGGCTGGCGGCGGGATCAAAGACATGCAGGGTCACCACGCTGCCGCCCATGAACAGCGGGGTCATAAGCTGCTCGGTTTGTCCGCCCACATGGGAGGCGGGCAGGTTTACCAGCATGCGGGATGATTCATCAAGACCGAATGCGCGGCCCAGACACATGTTCTGACAGGTAATATTGCGGTGGCTCAGCAGCGCGGGCTTGGGATAGCCGGTGCTGCCGGTGGTAAACACCACAAGAGCGCCGTCGTGCTCGTCAACCTGTGACATGGCATGAAACAGTTCGCTAAGCTGTGGTGTGGCTTCCGGGGCGGCCATGGCCTGCTGCGCCAGCTCCAGCGCTTCCTGACCAAAGGTAAAGGCGGATGACGCGCCGTCAATGACAAGCTGCGGCGGCGAGTACTGTATAAAATGCTCAATATAGGGGCAGGCTTCCATGACCGCTTTGCCAAGCAGTCGGAAATCCGCTTGGGCGGTTTTACCCAAAAAGGCAAACAGTTTTGGCTTCACCAGACTCAGGCTGCGGATGACCTCCGGGGCCTTGAGCCGCAAATCCAAAGGCACCGCGATTGCGCCAATTTTGAAACAGGCATATTCAAGAAAAATGTGCTCCGTAAGCATGGGCAGGCTGGTGGCAACAAAGTCGCCCTTTGCAATGCCCATCTCCAGCAGCCGCATGGCCATGGCCGTGGTGACAAGGTCAAAGCGCTGCCAGGTGATGGACTCTTTTGTTTCAAAGTTGATGATGGCGATATCCTGGGGCTTGGTATAGGCCCAGTGCGCAACCACGCCGTGCAGCAGATGCCGCTGGGCGTAAGTTGTTTCAAAGTCTTCAAGGGTACAGGTGGGCAGGGATGTTGGGGCTTCCATGCTTCCTCCATGTGGGTTCAGTTGTTACCGCCGGAATACCGGCATCTTCCATGGGTAGTCCAGAGCGGGCCGCATGTCAACACTAGAGATTTCCTCAAACCCTGTATTTTATTGACATTCTGCGTCAAAACACCGTGTCGCAAAACAAGGCATTCGTCTATTTGGTAGCCCCCGGCGGGGCCAGACTGATGTCCAGCACCGGATAGCTGTCGGTGTACAGGTAGCGGTAGATGGCGTAACTGCGGAGCAATCGCTTGGTGTATCTGCGGGGCTGGGCAATGGTCATGGATTCGAGGAATTCGTCCATGGGCAGATTGCCCCGCTGTTTCACCCATCCACGAATACGGCTGCCCCCGGCATTGTAGGAGGCGATGGCCAAGGGAAGGCGTCCTTTAAAACCGCGAATCAGACCGCCCAGATGATGCGTGCCAAAACGAATGGCAACCTCCGGGGTGGTGAGGTCGTAAAAGTCGAACTGCTTTTCCTTCAGTTCCCGGGCTATTTGTTTGGCCGTGGATTTGATGATCTGGGTCAGGCCGATGGCGTTGGCAAAGCTGCCGATGGTGGGATTGAAGCTGCTTTCTTCCCGCATCAGGGCCAGCATCAACTCCGCTGAATTACGGGGGCTGCGGCCATGAAGAGCCATGGAGATGTCCAGCAGTTCGCCATAGGGACGGGGATACGCAAGCAACCAGTAGGGCGCGTTTTCTTCGTCCGGGGCATCGTGATAATGAGAATCCAGCATGGCGTTACGGGCTATGTGCACCGCCCGCACATGATCCCCGGCGCGGTACAGCAGCAGGGAGAGCAGCCACTGCGCCTGAACATCATCGGTTGCATCCTTCCGCGCAGCGTTGAACTCAGACCCGGCGGTGGGACCCGCAAGCATACCGGTGGCCAGCAGGGCCAGTCCCCGTTGCAGGTGCATGTTTTCCACAAAGCCGTTACGGATGCCGCGAAGCTCTTCCCATGGTACATGGTATGTAAGGGGGAATGGTTTTTTCCTCGGCAGCAGGGTTGCCTCGGCATAGGTTTTGGGATCAATGCTTTCCAGTCGCCGTGCGGACAAAAGACCGTAGAAGGACAGCGGGTGGCTGTTGAGAGCCTGCTTGTACAACACCGCTGCACCGTCGCTGTCTTTGGCGCGGTGGGCGATGCGCCCAAGCCAGTACAGCGCACGCTGCCGCTGTATGGGATCAGCTTTGGTGTCGGCGGAAATTTCTTTCAGCAGCGGTGTGGCGATATCCATACTGCCGTTGCTGTAGGCGGTCCATGCCGACAACCAGAGTTTTTCCGTTGCCTGGGGATCGTCGGGATAGGCGGTGGCAAGTTTTCGCGCCCAGCTGCGGGCGGCTTCGTCATTCTTTGCCCGGAACGCGATGTCCGTCATAAGCCGCATGGAGGGAGCGGTCCAGGTGCTTTTGGGGTAGAGCTTGAGCTGCTGCTCCAGCACCGGCGCGGACTCGGAACCCCGACCCAGCTTGTACAGGGAAAAACCTTTTACATGCAGGGCCTGCTCGTGGATATCTGCGTACTTTTTGCAGTGGGCAATAACCGGATCGATGTGTTTTAAACTGTTGCGGTAGCGGCGTTTGCGAAACCAGCTGCGGGCGGTTTGGGTTTTAAGACGGCACCAGGTTTCGGATTTCTTTTTGCTGTGCTTTAATCCTGTATCGTATTCCTTCATGGCCTCGGGATATTTAAATGTGCCGAAAAAATAATTCCCCCGTTGCAGATAATCCGGTGCCTTGTCAGCTTTGCGGTAGGATTTTCCGGCCCGTTTAAGCATATCCGTAAGAGCCGCAGCATCGGTTGCGGTGGGGTGTTGCGCGTAGAGCCGCCGGGCAATGGCGTAAGCCTGTTCCCGGAGTTTTTGCTCCACTGCGGCAGTAAATGCCAGGCGCAGGGCCTGTATGGTTTCGCCGTTGGATGCGATGTCCGCAACCGCAAGAGCGTCGGTCATGGCCTGCTTGTGATTACCCAAAGCCGCTGCACATCGTACTTTGAGCAATATTGCTTCGGTGTGCCACAGGCTGTCTGTTCCAATGCGGCTTGCTTCTTTTTGGGCGGCTTCATACTGCTTGTGCATCAGCAGGGCGCGGGCATGAAAATACCTGTAGTAGTCTGCCAGCACATCGTCGCTGTCCGCCAGAGGCCCAAGCAGGGCGGCTGCGTCTTCTCCCCGTCCCAGTTTAACCATGTTCAGGGCTTTTAAAAACGCCACACGGCGCTGCACTTCTTCGGATACCGACGAAAGATCGAAACCTTCCAGGGTTTTCAGCACAAGGCCGAACTCGCCCTGTTCATAGGTGGTCTGCAAAAACGCGGCGGTGGCTTTGTCAAACAGCGGCTGGGGCAATACCCGGGCAAGGGCGGGAGGTTCCGGTTTGGGCGCAGGCGTTGCAGGGGCCTGCGTGGTTGATGGCTCGTTGACAGAAGCGGCTTCCGTTTGTTCACCCGCGTCCTTTGCCGGCTCATCGGCTGCGTTGCCGGAGGGCATGGATGCGCAGCCGGGAAGCAGCAACGCCATCCAGAACAGACAGATGAGGGAACAAGCGACAAGGGCCGTGGGTTGGGTAAAACGCTTCATGGCAGAGTTACGGTTGTTTTTTCATGGCGTCCAGGGTTCGTCGGTATGGCCGCAGATATGATTGACATAGCGACCGGCGGCAAAAAACCAGTCTGCCAGACGATTAAGAAACCGCAGAATGCGCTCTTCAACCGCTTCGGCATCCGCCAGATCCAGCACCCGGCGCTCGCAGCGGCGGGTGACGGTGCGGCACAGTTGCAACGTGGTGGCCTTTTGCACACCGCCCAGCAAAATAAAACTGGTCAGCGCACCGGTGGCGAGCTGCATCTCATCAATTTCTTTTTCCAACTCTTCGATGTGATGCTCGCCCAGGGTTGGCATGTTGAGGTCTTCGGGAGTGGCGGTGGAAAGCCGTGCTGCCGCAACCATAAGATGTTCCTGAATACGCTTTAGAGCTGCATCCACAAGGGCTGCCTGCTGCCGGGTTTCTTCGCAGGGATAGGCAATGCTGCGGGCCAGGGCCACGGTGGAAACCAGTTCGTCCACCGCGCCGTAGGCGTCTACCCTAATATGATTTTTCGGCACCCGCCGTCCGTCGGCAAGGCTGGTGGTTCCCTTGTCTCCGCCACGGGTATATATTTTACTCATCGCTTCCTTCTTTGGTATAGATGACTTCCACGTCGTCATCATCATCCCATACCCCGGAAGATTCTTTTTCTTTTGCTGCGGACTCTGATGCCTTCATGGGATCTTCAATTTTCAGAACCGGTTCCGGCGCGGTTTCAAGTTGCCGCCACAGTTCTTCAAGCACCGGGCGCAGATTTTCGCGGGTCGCGGCGCTCATGGTGAAAAAGGGAAGATTGTTTTCCCGGCAATGAGCCTCGATTTCTTCCCGGAAGTTGTCGGTCCAGGGCAAATCGGTTTTATTCAGAGCCACCACCCGCGGACGTTCCAGCAGCCGGGGGAAGTAATGATGCAGCTCTTCCTCAATCTTGATAAGTTCCGCCAGGGGATTGTGTTCTTCATCGTGGATGGAGGGGCTGACAATATGCAGAAGCACCCGGGTGCGCTCGATGTGACGCAGGAATTCGATGCCCAGGCCTGTGCCCTGATGGGCGCCTTCGATGAGTCCCGGCATGTCCGCAAGCACAAACACCCGCTCCGTATCCAGACTGACCACGCCAAGGTTGGGCGTTAGCGTGGTAAAGGGATAGTCCGCCACTTTTGGCTGCGAGCGGCTGACCGCAGAGATAAAGGTGGATTTTCCGGCATTGGGAAATCCGATGATACCCACATCGGCAACCAGCTTGAGTTCCAGCACCAGATTGCGGTGTTCGCCTTCGGTGCCGGGTTGGGCAAAGTCCGGAGCCTGTCGGGTCGGCGTCACAAAGCGGGCGTTGCCTTTGCCCCCCTGCCCGCCGTTGGCCACAATAAAGCTTTGGTTTTCTTCGCTAAGGTCGCAGATCTGGTCACCGGTGGCGGCGTCATATACCATGGTGCCCACCGGAACCTTAATGACGCAGTGTTCACCACGGCGGCCGGTTTTGTCAGAGCCCATGCCGTGGGTTCCACGTTTTGCTTTATAAACGTGTTTATATTTGAAATCCAGCAGCGTTGTCACACGGCGGCTGGTTTCCAGGACCACACTGCCGCCGTCCCCGCCGTCCCCACCATTTGGACCGCCATTGGGTACATATTTTTCACGGCGGAAAGATACGCAGCCCCTGCCACCGTCCCCGGCCTGCACCAAAATTTTCGCAACGTCGATGAATTTCATAGGTGTTTCCAAATACCAGTCATATCAAAAAGTTACATGCCATAGAAAATATGCGCTGCGTCCATAACCGCAGCGCTCACAAATAATACCGTAAAACCATGGTCATGTGCAAGGCCCAAAGAGATTAATATGGCTTACTTTATGCAACGAATCTTGACCAAACATTATATTACCTCTAGAATAGATGACCGCAGACAAATTTACACAAGCGACATCCGGAAGATTTCGAGCAACGGAAAGCAAGTTACTTTATGGCTATCAACAAAACAAAAATCATAGCTGCTGCGCAAAAAATGACGCAACGCGGCCAGTTGGACAAGGCCATCAAGGAGTATCAGAAAATCCTTGCGGCCGAACCCGACGACACCAAAGTGTTGCAGCGCGTGGGTGACCTGTATCGCCGCATGAACAAAATGCAGGAAGCCATTACCACTTACCGGAAAACCGCCGAAAGTTACGCCGCAGGCGGGTTCTTCAACAAAGCAGTAGCCGTATACCGCCAGATTATCGCCATGCAGGAACAGGATGGCGGCAAGGCTGACGAAGAAATACTTTTAAAGCTTGCGGAAATGCACGAGCAGTTGGGACTGCTGCTGGAGGCTTTTAGAGTTTATCAGAAACTGATGGAGCTGTACGAGGCTCGGGAAGACACCCGTGAGGCCCTGGCGGTTTTGCGGCGTATGAGCCGCATTGAGCCGGATAATCTGCCCATGCGCCTTCGCCTTGCCGAGGGCCTGATACGGGAACATTACCGTGAAGAAGGTCTGGACGAATACCGTCAGATGGCCGCAGAGCTGCATGAAAATGACCGTGAAGACGAATACGTCCGTGTCATGGAGCGTTTGCTGCATCACACTCCTGAGGATGTGGAACGGCAGCGGGAACTTGCATCACTGTATCTGAGCCGCGGCGAGCAGCGCCGGGCATTGCTGAGATTGCAGGATTGCCTGAAACTCGATCCCCACGAACCGGAAACCCTGCGGTTGCTGTCCCGTTCGTTTTTAATGATCAATCAGCCGGACAAAGCGATTACCGTCAGCCTGCAACTGGGACAAATTTTGCGGGCAAAGGATGACATCGAAGGAGCCATCGAGGTTAACAAGCGGGTGCTGGAAATCGATCCGGTGAACCCCACGGCCCGCAAAGAGCTTCAGGAGCTTATGACGGTGGTGTCATCCCGGCCCCAGGCCCCTGCTGCCCGGCAGGCAACACCGACACCTGCTCCGGCACCCATGCCAACGCCCACACCGGCTCCGGCACCTCCCCCTTCCGGTGGCGGATCTGCGGTGACCCCAACTCCGCAGGAGGCTCCGGCATCGCCCCCGGCAGAGGACAGCACTCTTACCGAGGCCACGGTGCTGATACGCTACGGTCTTCTGGACAAGGCGGAGCCTTTGCTGGAAGAATATGTGGGAAAATATCCGGAGAGCCCCGAAGGTCTCAGCGCCCTGCGGAATGTATATATCAAACGTAAGAAGGATGATGCGGCGCGGGGTATTTACCTGCGTGAACTGCTGCTGGCGGTAAACGATGGCAACAAGCTGCTGGTTGAGCAGCTTATTGACAGCGCCCTTAACCTGACACCGGAAGATCCCTTCTTCAACAATCTTATCGAGCAGATAGATGCCATGTCTCCTCCGGAAGTCGCCCAGTGCATTGCCGATGAAATCGGTGGCGGAAGCTCAGTTTCATGGGAAGAGGAAAGCCTGCTGGTTGACGAGGATGACATTGAACTGGAAATGGAGCCTATCGCCTCTGCCCTGACCGTGGATGAATATTCCGGGGAAGAGATGGAGTCGGTTGTTGCGGAAGATGTTTCCATGGTTGTGGAAGATATCAAACCCGGTGGATTCAGCGCACCGGTTGATGCCTATGAAACCCTTGAACAGGCCGTATTGTCCGATGATATTTCTGTGGAAATGCCGGATGGTATTGATGTTTCCGGTGACGACCTGGAAGTAGATATCGAAGAGCTGGAAGTTGAAGATGAGGAGCTTGAAGAGGTTGAGTTTATCGATGACGACATTGTCATAGACGAGCAGGATTCCGATGTTCCCATCGTGGATCTGGCCTACGGCGATTCCACCATCCGTCGGGGTGTGGACGATTTGCCCATCAGCGACACCGGTTCTCCCAAAGAGCTGGATCTTGAGCAGGAACTGGAGATGCTCAATGGCTCTGAGGATGTGGCCTTTGAAATTACCGAAATCGATGAGGGAGAGGTTGAGGAACCCTTCTTCAGCGATGAGATAGAAATCGATGACGATATCGGCATGATTACACCGGAGCCCATTGAGGCCGGTGATGGTGCCATTGATTTTGATGACGACGAAGCCGCCTTCCTCAAAGAGCTGGAGAAATCCGCCACCGCATCCATTAAGACCGATGTTGATATCGAAACGGAAGACGACGAAGAAGCCGCGTTTTTGCGGGAGCTTGAGAAATCCGCAACCGGCACCATAGAGCCGGAAGAAGATTTTGACGATGAGGAAGCCGCCTTCCTGTCGCAGGTTGGCGCACTGGAGGAAGAAGCTCCGGCAGCACCTCCGGCACCGCCGCAGGCAAAGCCCAAAGCAGCGGCTCCCCCTCCCCTGCCCACCATAGAGTCCGAAGCACCGGCGCCGCCGCCCTTGCCCAAAAAGAAAAAGGCCGTGCCGCCACCGTTGCCTACAGCTCTTTCCAACGAAGAACTGTTTGGCGATATGGAGGATATGCAGCCGCCCGCAGAGACCGCCGATGATCCCATTGCGGAAATGATGGAAGAATCGGAATTCTTCTTTGAGCAGGGCCTGTACGACGAATGCTTGGAAATGCTTTCAGAGGCGGAATCCGTCAGCCAGGGCGACAGCCGCATCGAGGAATTGCGGGACCGTGTTCGCAAGGTGCTGCGGGAAGGTAACGCATTGCCGCCCCAGGTCAGCTCTCAGGGCATGGCGGCCCAGATGTTCCAGGATGACACCGAAGACGACAGCTTCAATCTGGGTGATGAGCTGGCGGATGTGCTGGATGACGATTTCGGTGACGCCCTTTTGGGTGAGATCGGAAAAGATGAACCCGAGGAAGCTCCCGCCGGCCCGGTGTCGGAAATTCTTGAGGAGCTTCGCCAGGATGTAAAAGAAGTGGCCGCCGATGAGGTGGAAACGCACTTCAATCTTGGCACCGCCTATCGCGAGATGGGCATGACTGCAGACGCCATAGACGAATTCAAGCTGTGTCTGTATGCTGTGGACAAGCAGTATTATGCCATGATCATGATTGCGGTGTGTCATGTTATGCAGGAGGACATGACCCTGTCGGAAATCATTTTCGAAGGAGCGCTGGCCCTGCCCGCGCCACCGGAAGATGATACAGCCTTTATCTATTATGAATTGGGGACGGTATTTGAAGAGCAGAATAATCTGCCCATGGCCCTTGCTTACTACCGCATGGTGCTCGACATCGATGCAAAGTATCGCAATACCTCCGAGAAATTGCAGGATATTGTGGAAGAGGGCGTGGACATTTTCAGCGGCGAAGATCCGCTCATGGAAGCACTGAAAAAGCTCATTGATGAGCGTGGCAACAACAATGGTGGCAACAACGGCGGATCTGGCAGAGTATCCTACGTCTAAATTCCGTTCACGAGGTAGCAGATGGATTACCTGAAATATTACGGCCTGGTGGTAGAACCTTTCAGCAATGCACCGGTGTCGCGATTTTATTACAATTCAAAACAGCATTCCGAAGCCATGATAAAGCTCACCTACGCGGTGAAGCACATGCGCGGTCTGGCGGTTGTTGAAGGCGCCATTGGCACCGGTAAAACCACCCTTGCCCGCCGCATGCTGGAGCAACTGCCGGAAAACGAGTACGAAGCCGCCATGCTGGTTATCGTGCATTCCGAGATTACCGCCAACTGGCTTCTGAAGCGCATTGCCCTGCAGCTGGGCGTTGAAAAACCTGCGGGTAACAAGCTAAACATGCTTTCGCAGCTGTACAAGCGGCTTGTGGAAATTTACAAGCAGGGTAAAAAAGCCGTGGTGCTCATCGATGAATCACAGATGCTGCGCACCCGGGAGATTATGGAAGAGTTTCGCGGGATGTTGAATCTTGAGGTGCCGGAGCGCAAGCTTATCACCTTTGTCATGTTCGGCCTGCCGGAAATTTCCGAACACCTGAAAGCCGACGAACCTCTGCGGCAGCGGGTGGCGCTGCGCTATCGCCTGAAGCCCCTGGATCTGGAGGCCACCGGTCATTACATTATTCATCGTCTTCGCATGGCTGGCGCCCGCAAAATGTTCTTTACCGTCGAGGCCATCAAGGCCATTCATTATTATACCCGTGGCAACCCCCGGCAGATCAACACCTGCTGTGACAATGCGCTGCTTGAAGGGTTTTTGCGCAAGCAACCCATTATTGATCGCCGCCTGATCGAGCATGTTTCCAAGGAACTGGGACTACCCCATCTTCCGGCGGAACCCCAGGGGCAGGCAGTGCATCAGCGGAGCAACACGGATATGGGGTTTGGCTCCGGCGAAAATCCGGCCCGGGAAAAAGACACCCAGCCCCAGTTGAGCGGCACCTATTATTCTGTGCAACCGGGCACCGTTGACAGCGTTGCCGCTGATGAGGCTCAAAGCGCCCCTGCCCCGGCACCGGCAGTCAGTGCCAAAAAGGCCCCGGCACCCACCGGAGAGCCCAAAGTCGATATGAATCAGCCAGCGCAGGCCCCTGCAAAGCCCACACCAGCACCGGTGCGGCGCTCCACGGCGGTGGGCATGCTTAACAGCGAAGAAAAGCGGCGCATTCTTGAGGAACTGGACCGCTCTTTGGGCCTGACCCACAAAGGTTCCGGCACCAGGCCCTTTATCCCCAAGCAGCCCGCAACGCCGCTGCAAAAGGAAGATGTGGATGTGGAGGAGAGTGTCCATAAAGATGACGCCCCCCGTTCCACCCAACCCATGCTGCCTGCCCAGGATGCGCCACCGCCGATTCCGAAGCCGGACGCCGGTGATGATCCTAAGGAGTCGTCAGAGGGCTAAGCTGCGGATTGACGTGGCAGTTGTAGCTGTCCTTTTCTTCAGTGCAGTCATACCATTGTAATCGGGGACCGGTCTGTTCGCTGGTTTGGGAAACCGCCAGCCAGATATCGTTTTCTGTCTGTGACTGTGGGACCGCAGCCAGGGGTGTGCCCTGTTTTGGTTCGGGATTCAGCCGGATTGATTTTGGAGGCGGGATAGCCTGCCGCAGTTGCTGCATGATCCGGGCTTTGCCAGAGCTGAACTTCCCTCGCACAAACAGTTGATCCCCGGGAAACGGCCAGGGCGGATGCGGCTCCACCATATAGTATGAACCTCTGGTCCCGGCAATCCGGGCCACGGTGTGGGTGGTGAGTGCAAAGGGTTTTGCCGGCCTGTTGTTTTCCATGGCCTTGTAGGTTGTCCCCGGTGAAAGAAGCACCACAGGGTGCTGCGGAAGTGGCAGCGAAACCCGTGACGGTGAGAGCCGCAGGGCGGTAAGGGCGGTTGGTTCGCCGTGTTTCTGGTATCCGCTGGCTACCCATAGTTCTGCTTTGTCTCCGGTGACCGTCACATACTTCTGCTCAAGGGAGCAGGTAAACAAGCGCATATTTCCGGGGTTCAGGGGCTGCTTTGATTTGACGGAACCGCGGATACAACTGCCTTTGGGTGCGCCGATCCCGGCGGGATCCAGCACATAAAAACGGAATCCGTCCCAGGGAACCGCTCCCTTGTGGCGTATGGTGCCGCTCAGCTGGTACCCGCCACCGGGCAAGGGCATGATTGACGCCATGGGCATGTCAAGGGGCGGGGCGGGCCATGTAACCGGGATGGAAAGGTCTGAAATATGCCGGGGATTGTGATTGACAAGAAAATACCGGGCTCCCTCTTTTTGCAGCACCAGGGGCGGCTGTGTGGGGTTTCCGGAACAGGTTATGGTTTCACTGGCCACGACAAACACCGCTCCGGGACCATGCAGCAGCCTGCATCCGGCCAGGAGAGTCAGGTTTTTAGGAGGTTTGGCAAAACCCGACGGCCAGGCATCCCGCAGATTGATATGCTCTGCGGTGATATTCATGAGTGATTCCGGCGCAGAGCAGCACAGCATCATGAGACCAAGCAGCGGCAAAAAGACCGCCCGGGTCTTGCCCCCGGCCCAAATCGATAGTAAAGTCTTCATCGTTCTCGTGCGCCATTGTACGGGAAGCAGCAAGGAAGGTCAATTGTACCCGGTGAATACATGACACATTTTTCAAGCAACAAGCTGCCCGAGGCCTGTCGGGCCTTTGCCCGCAGCAACACCAGCCTTTCGGATTGGACCACCTTTCGCATTGGCGGGCGGGCCGCTGTGGTATTGCAGGTGTGCGATCCCGCAGATCTTCAGCGGGTTTTGGCGGCGCTGCGTATGGCCGAAGTGCCCCGGGTCCTGCTGGGCGGCGGGTCGAATATTCTGGCGGCGGATGACGCCATCGAAGCCGCAGTGGTGGTGTATCGTTCCGATGCCCCGCCCCGTGTGCAGAGCCATGCGGGTATCTGGGAGGTAAACGCCGGTGTCATCCTTGATACCGCCGTGGACGTCAGCATTGGCGGCGGGTTCTGCGGTCTGGAGGAACTCAGCGGCATTCCCGGCACCCTTGGGGGAGCCGTGGTGGGTAACTGCGGGGCATTTGGGCGGGAAATGTCGGAAACCGTTGCCTGGGCAGAGGTGCTTGATGTCGCAGGAACGGTACAGCGCATGAAGCCCGAAGAGCTGGTCTTTTCCTACCGGGATTCGGTGCTCAAGGGCCGGGATCTTACGGTGCTGCGGGTAGGGCTGCGACTGGCGGAAGCCAAAGACGATCATCCACGACAGCGCCGCAGCGAAATACTGCATCTGCGCTACAGCAAACATCCGGACTATACAACTCTCCCCACGGCGGGCAGCTATTTTAAAAACATTGTTGATCCCAAAGACGGCAGCCGCAGTGCGGCGGGCAAGTTGCTTGATGCCTGCGGCGCCAGAGGCATGTCTCATGGGGATGCGGCGGTATTTGAAAAACATGCCAATATACTGGTTAACACCGGAGCCGCCCGGGCCGCGGATGTTCTTGCCCTACAACAAAAACTGCAAGGTCTTGTGCTCCAACGGTTTGGTGTAACCCTACAGCGGGAAGTGCGCTATCTGGGCAGTGACGGAGTCTTTGACGCCTGCTGATTCCGCAGGTATTTCTTGATAGATCTGCATATATATGATATCATTATAATCTATACAAAGATGGTGCAGGAGTATGCATGGAAACCCTGGGAATTCTTATACAAAAATACATAAAAGATAACGGCATAACCCAAAGTGAACTCGCAGCAGAGCTGCATATCTCGGTTCCATATATGTCTCAGATCATAAAAGGCGTGCGCACGCCGGGCAAGCATATGCTGCCGGTCATCGCTGAGTATATTGGGGAGCACCAGGACAAAATAGATGTGCTGGCGGCCTTTGAAAACGAAAAAAATCCCCTTATCAGACAATACCTTTCGGAAATGTACCGCATTCACTGGGGAGAGGCCACGGACAACGAGCCCCCTTCAGAGGACGAGGCTTTCCAAAGTGCCGATGGTCGCATATATCGCTTCGACTCCGTTCCGGTGCTTGGCTACTGCGAAGCAGGAGTTCAGGGCCTGTGGGAACCCGATGCCTATCCAAAGGGAGAAGGCATGTTCCGGGTGAGTCGCCCCCCGGACATCACAGATACCCAGGCCGTGGCCTTTGCCATACGGGGCGACAGCATGTCTCCCCGCTTTGAGCAGGGCGATGTTGTGATCGTGTCTCCCCAAAATCCGGTGCGGGACAAGGATTATGTGGTGGTGCGGCTGTACAGCACCGGCGAAATCATGGCAAAGCGCATACGGTTTTCCGGTGATATCATTTTACTTGAAAGCGTAAACCCGGCGGTATCCCCGGTGATTATCCAGGACCGGGAAGATGTGGCCTTTTGCTATCGTATTGTTCATTTGCGGCTTCGTAACAGTCAGCAGACCCAGCCGCGCTAACGAAGTCTTTAAGAATTCAGGAGTGTGATGAATAATCGCGAACTAATGGAAAGCAAAGCCGTTGAAATGCTTAACATGATGCCCTTTCCGGCCATGTTGACCACCGGAGATCAGAAAATTGTCGTGGTAAACCGGTCATTTCAGCAGTGGTGGCGTTTGATGGATGGTGAACACCGGGGCGTGATGGGGCGGCGCTTTTCCGGCGTTTTTAAGGTTGTTGATGAACAGGATACAGACCGGCTCTTTGATGCCTCAAGTATGGACCGAATAACCCAGGTCATTATGCAGCCCCGGCGAAAAAACGCCCGGCGCCTGCAGGTATTTGTGCGGGTCAGCAAACTGTCCCGGGAAATGTACGGTCCGGAACCCTTGTTCTGTGTGCTGGTCAAGGAACGGGAGTCCTTTGAAAACGAAAATTCCAGGGTTGGGCTGTTACTGCATGAAATGCGGGCAAAATCTTTGGGCAAGGTTGTGGTGGAAAACGCCGTGTTGCTGAACAATCAGCTTGATATCGCCCGTAGCATTACCCTGAATATGGAAGAAAGCCCTGCGGTTGCTACCTTGCAGCAGGCCCTTGATGCCACCCGGTCCTCGGTACAACTGTTACAGCGCATGGTGATTGAACAATGCCTGGGGTTCGGCGCTGCCCTTCAAAACTGTGACATATCCGCTGGCTTGGGAAAAATACTGGCAATGCGGCAGACGCTTTTCGGCAATACGGTGGAGTTTATACCTGCTGAGGATGTCAAAGAAATTGTGGAGTTGAAAAACTGTGACTTGTATTGCACCATACTGGATATTCTGCTGGCCTTTGTAGACCACGCAGGAAGTCGCTCCCGGGCGGAGATCAAAGTGCAGCGGGCGGAAGAGTCATTGCTGGGCCGCAGCGGCCTGCCCCGGAACATAACCGGATACTCGGAAATACGCCTGTCATTTATTTGTGGTGATGATATTACCGCGCGGTATATTGCCGGGTGGTTTGGCAGTGGCCAGTCTTCCAACCCGGAGACGGACCGGGGGGAAAAGGCTCTGGCGCAGCGTCTGTCTGATATTGCCGTCGAGTGCGGAGGCCTTCTGATGGTGGACCGCCAACGCCATTCCATCGAGGTATCCGTGGTGCTGCCCCGAAGCAAAGATGCCGAAAAACGCCCCCGGATGGCAACCGAAGAACTGATAGAAGAGCTGGAGCATTTCGCCCGGGTGCTGGCCATCGGTGCCGATGAGCAGACCTCTGCCCGCTATAAAGAGCAGCTTGGCCTGTACGGATTTCAGGTTGAAACTCTCAAAGATATGCAGGTGCGTCCGGCGGCTGTGGTGAAAAATATTGTTAATCACAGTCAGGATGTGCTTGTGGCGGATGCCGCCCTTGGCAGGGAATTTATTGAAGATGTGTGTGCCGGGCTGGATCGCCGGAAATCGTTATGCGGTGTTCTGATTATAGGTAGTCGTCCCACAGTGGCGGCAGATAACCGAACGATCCGGAATCTTGATAAGCAGGCCAGCGCCAGCCAGATGGCCCGGGAAGTGGCCAACATGCTTATTGCCCTTCAAAGCCAGTCCTGAACAGAACACACGGGAAGCTGTAAAAAAAAACGGGAGCCATATGGCTCCCGTTTTTGATAATCGCGACAGTGCGTTATGAGTTCATGGAATTTAAAAATTCCATATTGTTCTTGGTGCGTTTGATTTTGCCCAGCAGGAATTCCATGGCGTCGATGGGGGACAGGGGTTGCAGCAGTTTGCGGAGAATCCAGGCCCGCTGCAGTTCCTCGGGAGCCATGAGCAGATCTTCTTTTCGGGTTGCGCTTTTGGTGATATCGATGGTGGGGAAGATGCGCCGTTCCATGAGCTTGCGGTCCAGATGCAGCTCCATGTTACCGGTGCCCTTGAACTCTTCAAAGATGACTTCGTCCATACGGGAGCCGGTGTCCACCAGGGCGGTACCGATAATGGTAAGGGAGCCGCCGTCTTCGACGTTACGCGCCGCGCCAAAGAAGCGTTTGGGTTTGTGCAGAGCGTTGGAATCCACACCACCGGAAAGGATCTTGCCCGAAGGCGGAACAACGGAGTTGTAGGCACGGGCGAGACGGGTAATACTGTCCAGCAGAATCACCACATCGTGACCGCTTTCCACCAGGCGCTTGGCCTTTTCCAGCACCATTTCCGCAACCTGTACATGGCGGCTGGCGGGCTCGTCAAAGGTGGAGCTGATGACTTCACCCTGTACGGAGCGCTGCATGTCCGTCACTTCCTCGGGACGTTCATCGATCAGCAGAACGATGAGCTTGACTTCCGGGTGGCTGGTGGCGATGGCGTGGGCCACATCCTGCAACAGCACGGTTTTACCGGCACGGGGAGGGGAAACGATCAAAGAACGCTGGCCCTTGCCGATGGGGGTAAGCAGGTGCATGATGCGGGTGGAGAAATTTTTCGGGCTGTATTCCAGGTTGAAACGTTCCTGGGGATACAGGGGGGTCAGGCTGTCAAAGGGAATCTTGCGGATGGATTCTTCAGGGGGCTTGAAGTTGATGCTTTCCACCTTCAACAGGGCAAAGTAGCGTTCGCTTTCTTTGGGCGGACGAATCTGACCCGAGACCGTGTCACCGGTGCGCAGATTGAAACGCCGGATCTGGGAAGGGGATACATAAATATCGTCTGGCCCCGGCAGATAGTTGTAATCCGGGGAGCGCAAAAAGCCGAATCCGTCGCTGAGGATTTCCAGGGTGCCTTCGGCGTAAATGATGGCGGTTTCGCTTTGGGCCTGCAGCAGGTTGAAGATAATGTCCTGCTTGTTTTTGTTGGCAGTGTTGGTAACGCCAAACTGGGTGGCCAGCTCTGTCAGGTCACGGAAATTCAGCGCCTTGAGAGCCTTAAGGTTAATACGCTTGATGCCGTTTTCGCCTTCGGACACGCCGGGATCAATGGGTTTTTCCGCGGCGGGCTTGCTTTCCACGGCCTCTTCTTTTGCAGGCTCTTCGGTGGCTGCGGGTGCTTCAGCCTGCGCTTCGGCGGGAGCCGCTTCGGCCACTGGTTTTTTGCGGGGACGTCCGCGGGTTTTGCCCGTGGTGGTTTTTTTCACTTTACCCGACAGGCGACCGAAGATGTCATCTTCACTGGGGGGAGGCGGCGTCGAAGGAAAATCGTCACTGCTGTCTTCTTCGCTGGTGTCGGAACCGGACCCATTGGCTGCACGGGTTTTGGCGAATTCTTCCATTACTTCTTCGCGCAGTTTCTGTCCCTTGGCCTTTTTACGGACCCTGATTACCTTGGGTTCCTTTCCTGTCATCGTGTCCTCGCTTGTGATTTCCGTGGTAGTAAATGTCGTCCGATGCCGTCACGGCTGTATTTACAAAAAGTTGTAATGTGGGATGTGCGAAACCGCAACTGGTGACGGGGGCTGACGTTTCATGCAACGCACTCTTTAAAGATGGCAAACGTGGTGGTGTGTACCCATTATCTCAACCTGTGGGGAATGGATCTAAATTTTTTCCGATATCCGATAGGTAAGACGTGCCTCGTTCGACATCTAAATAGTAACCACAGGTCCGGGGTTGTCAAGAAAATTATAACAATTCGGGGCAAAGCCCGGCACGGGGACAGACCGGTGTCCCCCGGCTGGATGTTCCGGCGTTTTGGGGTGTAATCTATGGCAAAAACAAGCTTTACATATCACATACAAGAGGGTACTGAAAAATTGACTATACCCGGGCTTCATGTTAATACATAATGTGTATCAAACGGCATTAACGTACCCGATGGAGGCTCTAATGGCCAAAACCTTACTGGTTGTCGACGACAGCAGGACGATACAAAAAATATTCGAGATGACCTTCCGTCGCACGGGATTCGACACTACTTCAGCCATGACCGGTGCAGAAGGAGTGTCTCTTGTCAAGGAGATCAAGCCTGATGTTGTGATTCTGGACGCAGGCCTCCCCGATGGAAACGGTCTGGAATTCTGTCGTCAGATGAAAACGGACCCTGCAAACCGCAGCGTTCCGATAATCGCCATGGCCGGAAAAAACTCCACACTGGATGAAGCGTCTGTGCGTGATTACGGGGCTGTCTTTTTTATTCAAAAACCCTTCGAGACCCAGGCCATGATCGACATGGCGGAGCGGGCCTCCAATATGGACGCATCAGAACTGCCGCAACTGTCCGGCGCCGCAGAAGAAAGCGTGCTGGAGCCTGTGCAGGAAGATATCCTGCAACCGGTGGAAGAGCCGGTGCTGGAACCCATGGAAGAAGCAGTGCTGGAGCCTGTGGAAGAGGCAGTCCTGGAGCCCATGGACATGCCGGTACTGGAGCCCGTGGAAGAGGCGATGCTGGAACCCATGGACGATGATAACGGCCTGCGGGTGGACATCGATGCTCCGGCGGACAAAGATCCTTCCCTGCTGGGTATTCCCCAGGCCGGTGAAGAGTTTGAGCCCCTGCCGGAATCCGAGATCGGTTTTGACGCACCCATGGAGCAGGGTATGGCCATCGGCGAGGCACTGCCGGAAATCGAGATGGAACCCATCGAGATGGAGCCGCTGGATGTGGAAGAAACTCTGCCGGAAATCGACATGGAACCGATTTCCGAGGCGGATTTCTCTATGGAAACCGAAAGCAAGGCCGATGATTTCGGTTTTGACGATGATATGAAACCGCCCAGTGAAATTGCGGTGGATGAAGAAGAACCCGCCGATATCGAGCTTGAGGAAATCGAACTCGATGGCATGGACAATATTGAAGAGACCGGGGCCCACGATGTTCCTGCTATTCAGGAAGCCGTGGCCATGGAGGTTCTCGAACCGGTGGAAGAAGCAGAGGAAGAAGATCTTGTGGAGCTTGAGGAAATCGAGCCCGAAGACGAACCTCTGGTGCTGCCGGAACTCGAAGAAGTCCCGGAAATTATTTCCCCGGCAGAGGACATCGGCCCTGTGGCCCCGCCTGCGGACGAAGCGCCGGCCGCCTATGTGTCTGAATTTAAAGGAGATGTGGCTTTAGCGGTGCCACCAGGAGAGGAAGCGCTGTTCGATAAGGCGCAGAATCTCAAACAGGTGCCCGCACAAGCCGGTGGCGTATCCATCTCCGAGGCACAGGTTGAAGAAATGGTCTCGGCGGTGCTCAAGCGCATGACAGAACAGAAGCTTGAGGCCATCGCATGGGAAGTCGTGCCGGAGCTGGCGGAAGTGATAATTCGTAAGGAGCTGGACCGCCTCACGGCGGAGCGGGCCGGATAACCACCGGCCCTGCGCCGTTGCGCGACTGCCCGAACATCAACGACAACAAGGGGTAAAAACCACGGAGGTCACAGCATGGACACCAAGCGTGCATTGGAAACCCTCGAAGGCGGATATGATCCTTCACAAATCGAGGACAACTGGTATCAGTACTGGACAGACAAAGGCTATTTTCACGCCGACGAGAACGACGATACAAAGGAAGCCTTCAGCATCGTCATTCCTCCTCCCAACGTAACCGGGCAGCTGCATATGGGCCATGTTCTGTTCGTGACCCTGCAGGATCTGCTCATCCGCTGGAAAAAAATGTGCGGCTACAACACCCTGTGGCTGCCGGGCACAGACCACGCCGGTATCGCCACCCAGATGGTGGTGGAGCGGGAACTGGCCAATACCGAAGGTGTCTCCCGGCACGATATTGGTCGTGAAGAATTCTTAAAGCGGGTCTGGAAGTGGAAAGCTGAAAAAGGCGGACGTATTACCCAGCAGCTGCGGGTTTTGGGTGCGGCCCTGGATTGGGAGCGGGAACGTTTCACCATGGACGAAGGTCTTTCCAAAGCCGTGCGGGAAGTCTTTGTACGGCTGCACGAGGAAGGCCTCATTTATCGCGCCGACCGGCTGATCAACTGGTGCCCCCGCTGCCACACCGCCCTGAGCGATCTGGAAGTGGAACACAAGGATAACCTGCCCGGCGAGCTGTGGAGCTTTGCCTATCCTCTGGCTGACGGCGACGGCGAGCTGGTGGTAGCAACCACCCGTCCGGAAACCATGCTGGGCGACAGCGCCGTAGCGGTGCATCCCGAAGATGATCGCTACAAGCACCTCATCGGCAGAGAGCTGCGGCATCCGTTGCTTGGTTATACCTTCCCCATTGTTGGCGACGATATTCTGGTGGACCCGGAGTTCGGCACCGGCGCAGTGAAGGTGACCCCGGCCCACGACCCCAACGATTTTGAGGTGGGTCTGCGGCACAATCTGAAGTTTATCAATATTCTGGATATTGATGGCGTCGTCAACGAGAACGGCGGCAAGTATAAGGGCCTGGATCGTTTCGAGGCACGCCGGGTCATTAAAGAAGACCTTGCGGCCCTGGGCCTGGAGCGCGGTCGTGAAGACCACACCATGAGCATTGGCCACTGCCAGCGCTGCGAAACCGTGGTGGAACCCTACATGTCAAAACAGTGGTACGTCAAAATCCAGCCTCTGGCCGACGAAGCCATCAAGGCGGTGGAAGACGGTCGTACCGTGTTTATTCCCAAGCAGTGGGAAAAGACCTACTTCGAGTGGATGTACAACATCCGCGACTGGTGCATTAGCCGCCAGCTGTGGTGGGGTCATCAGATTCCCGCCTGGTACTGTAACGACTGCGACGAAGTCATGGTGCTGCGGGAAGAGCCCACGACCTGCACAAAATGCGGCAGCAAAAATATCCGCCGCGACGAAGACGTGCTGGACACCTGGTTCTCTTCGGCCCTGTGGCCCTTCTCCACCCTTGGCTGGCCCGACGAAACCAAGATGCTCACCACCTACTATCCCACCACGGTGATGGAAACCGGTTTTGACATCATCTTTTTCTGGGTCGCCCGGATGATGATGATGGGCCTGCACTTTATGGACGAAGTGCCCTTTAAAACCATTTATCTGCATGCCATGGTCCGCGACCATGACGGCGACAAAATGTCCAAGGTCAAGGGCAACGTCATCGATCCTCTGGATGTCATCAGCGGCATCGGCCTGGATGATCTGCTTGTGAAACGCGAGCGGGACGCCCGGGGCGTGGGTATCGAAGACAAGGGTGTCAAGCGCATCCTGAAGGCCACCAAAAAGATGTTCCCCCAGGGTATTCCCACCGCCGGCGCCGATGCGCTGCGCTTTACCTTTACCGCCATGGCGGGACAGGGACGGGACGTGCGGCTGGATGTCAAGCGCATTGAAGGCTACCGCTTCTTCTGCAACAAGATCTGGAACGCCACCCGCTACGCGTTGATGAACCTGCAGGACTTTGAGCCCGTCGAGCGCATGGACGCCGAAGCCCTGACAAAGCTGGAGCTCAGCCTTGCGGACCGCTGGATTCTTACCCGCATCAGCGAAACCGCTGCGGATATGGAACGGGCTCTGGATGCCTTTGGTTTTGACGAAGCCGGACGTGTTATTTACGGCTTTTTCTGGGGCGAGCTCTGCGACTGGTACATTGAGCTGGTGAAGACCTCGCTGCAAAGCGATGATCCCACAAAGCGGCGCAACTCCCAGATTGTTCTGGTGCATGCCCTGGACGCCTCCCTGCGGATGCTGCATCCCATCATGCCCTTTGTCACCGAGCACCTGTGGCAGTTGCTGCCCCTGACGCGTCCGGTGGAATCCATTATGGTCGACAGCTATCCCCGCAAGGATGCGGCTCTTGAAGATATCGCCAGCCGCGAACGCATGGAATTTGTCATGGACGTTATCCGGGCGGTGCGCACCATTCGCGGTGAAAGTCGCATCGAACCCAAGGTGATCCTGCCGCAGGTGGTGGTGCAGACACAAAACGAAGACCGCATCAACGACCTGAAAAAATATTCCTACTATGTTTCGGTGTTGTGCAAGGTCGAAGGCGTGGAAGCCTCCACCGACTACGAGCGCAGCGGCCCTGTGGCTACCGGCGTGCTTTCCGGCGGTGAGGTCTTTGTGCCCCTGGCTGGCGTTATCGACGTGGACGATGAAAAAGCCCGTCTGGCCCGTGACGCCGAAAAGGTGGAAAAGGAACTGCAACGCAGCGAAGGCAAGCTGAACAACGAACGCTTTGTGTCCCGTGCCCCGGCGGAGATTGTGGAAAAGGAAAAAGAGATAGCCCGGGATGCCAAAGAGCGTCTGGAAAACATCCGCCGCAGTCTGGATCTCCTTGGCTGAACACTGACAGCGTAATTATTCCCCAGGCGGCGTCTTTGACGCCGCCTGTTTTTTATGGGTTTTGGTTTTCCGTTATATATTTATTGAGAATATTGTTGGGGCAGGCTCAAACCCTTATTTTTCAATGCTTTGCTGCCACAGGCTTACCGAAGCCCGCTGGTGGCGGCTCATGGATACCGAGGGCCGGGCGGCCTTCATCAGACGGTTGGCGGTTTCCACGCTGTCGGCATTGCCCGTGGCGATCATCACTGCGGCGCAGACCGCAGCGCTGCGGCCGTGACCAAAGGAACAATGCACCAGCACCGTGACATCCCGCTTAAGGTGGTGCCGGGCAAAGTCAACACACTGCTGCATTTGCGCAACCGTGGGCCCGCTGTTGTCCGGCAGGGGAACCGCAAGGTAGGCGATCTCCGGGTTGCGGATAATCAGCGGGGTTTCCGGCAGCTCGCCGCTGACATCTATCACCGCGCCGATGTTGTTGTCCGCAATTCGCTGCTTATCCCAGGGCAAAAGGCGACCGCTGATGGCCAGACCGGGCATAAGCACATCAATGGGACGTTCGCCCTTTTTACGCAGGGTCAGCAGCACCGGCCAGTTAAGCCAGCGGTAGGGAGCAAGGGCGATACGGGCGAACAATGCGGCGGGGGAGGAAATGCCGGGTTTGAAAAAGCGTCCCGTGGAAAGCCCGAAGAACTCCGCCAGAAAATACAGTACCAGGGCGGTGACGCTGGAAAGCGTACTCCAGCCAAAGAACAATATCCACAAAGCTTTTATGCAGGGGAGGCTGAAGGCGTTATCCCCCATGCCGTAGCACAACAGCGCAGCGGACACTGCGGTGCTGATGGCGAATATAAACGTCATCAGGGGGAAACCGTGGGGTGTCCTCACAGTTTGTCCTGTACCTCTTCGGCCAGGTCCAGAAGATCTTCGTCGGAAGCCGACAGGCTGATAAGATTAACCTTCAGGCGGGTGCGCTGTTCATCGGGGCAGGGATGCCCCTCGTCCAGCAGATCGTTTAACAGAGTAAGGGTCTGCAGTTGAATACCCTCGTCGGGATGATCCAGCAGTTTGACAATGACATCGCCGTCTTCGGAAGGAATGTCATAGCCGCCGGAGATCAGGGCGGCGGTGGCGGCAACCAGTTCTTCTTCGTTTTCGGATTTTAAAATGGCTGCCAGCAGGGGAAAGATGCCCCCGGCCTTTACATTGCCCATGTCTTTTTTCATGCCTGAGGGAACATCGCCGCCTTCAAAAAAAGATTCAAGTTCCTTTTTGTAATTCCGGACCGCGTTTTTGGCGGCGGCCTCGTCACGGTGGCGCTCCTGGGGCGTCTTTCGCCGTTCGCTGCTGTCCCGGGCCTTGTCGATGTCTTTCCAGCTTTTTTTTCGTTTTTCCGAATAGTCTCCCATCAGGATGCCTCATTGTCGTCTTCGGGCGGGGGTGCTGTGGTGTCCGCCGGGGGCGCGACCATGTCCTGCAACAGTTTGCC
>Ga0070729_10000803_pt1 | contig 58305 bp, 51 predicted proteins | sample tdDd472_FD_66725 | JGI IMG/M metagenome (GOLD analysis project Ga0070729, IMG submission 66725) | Marine sediment microbial communities from the Atlantic coast under amendment with organic carbon and nitrate - tdDd47.2 | ecosystem: Environmental > Aquatic > Marine > Coastal > Sediment | place... | reverse complement strand
ACTCAGCAAGTCGGAGCGTCCGGAACTGACGGCGGCGAAGATCGTCATCTCGGGCGGCCGGGGCATGGGCTCTGGCGAGAACTTCCACCTGATCGAAGAAGTGGCCGACAAGCTGGGCGCTGCGGTGGGCGCATCCCGCGCCGCCGTCGATGCGGGCTTCGTGCCCAACGACTATCAAGTCGGCCAGACCGGCAAGATCGTCGCCCCCGATCTCTACATCGCGGTGGGCATCTCCGGCGCGATCCAGCATCTGGCGGGCATGAAAGACAGCAAGGTCATCGTCGCCATCAACAAAGACGAAGAGGCCCCCATCTTCCAGGTCGCAGACTACGGCCTCGTCGAAGACCTCTTCAAAGCCGTGCCGGAATTAAAAGAGGCACTGTAACGACAAGACCCCTGGCGGACGCCGCTCCGGAAACTTCCTCCCCAAGTAACCCTGAACTCCGGAGCGGCGTCCCACTTTTTTGAAAAACAACTGCGCCAATGTAGTTCACAAAAATTTACAGGCGCTTTGAGGGATGCCCGCTTATCTTATGGGCAGAGATAAATCTATTTGGGAGCTATTGCGCAATGACGTCCTATAACGCGCCAATCAACGACATGAAGTTTGTGCTTGAAAACCTCGTTGGTCTGGAAGAGCTGGCTAGACTTCAGGACTATGAAGAGGTGTCTGGCGATTTGGTCGATGCCGTATTGGAAGAAGCTGGCAAGGTTGCCGGGGGCGTTTTGGCTCCACTTAACGAAACGGGTGATGGACAAGGAGCGACGTTGGTCGATGGCTCTGTCCAGGTGGCCGATGGCTGGAAAGAGGCCTACAAGTCGGTTTCCGAGGGGGGCTGGATTGGTTTGGCCTGCAACCCCGAGTATGGCGGGCAGGGGCTTCCCAAAGCCGTGGGCGCGGCCGTCGATGAAATGTGGCATGCGTCCAACATGGCTTTTGCGCTTTGTCCCTTGCTGAGCCAGGGGGCGGCCGAAGCCCTGGAAAACAACGCTTCCGACCAGTTGAAAGCGATGTTTCTTGAAAAGCTGATCACCGGCGAATGGACCGGTACCATGAACCTCACCGAACCCCAGGCCGGGTCGGATCTGGCGGCGCTGCGCAGCAAGGCGGTGCCGGAAGGGGGGCATTACCGTATTACGGGTCAGAAAATATTCATCACCTATGGCGACCACGAGATGACCGACAATATCGTTCATCTGGTTTTGGCTCGCACTCCCGATGCGCCTCCGGGCGTTAAGGGGATTTCGTTGTTTGTCGTTCCCAAATATATGGTGAACGAAGACGGTTCCCTGGGTGAACGTAACGATGTGCGCTGTGTGTCCCTTGAGCATAAGCTTGGTATTCATGCGAGCCCGACTTGCGTGATGTCGTTCGGCGACAACGAAGGCGCAATTGGCTATGTGGTTGGCGAGGAAAACCGTGGCCTCGAGTATATGTTCGTGATGATGAACAACGCACGCTTCGGTGTTGGCCTTCAAGGGGTCGCTATGGCCGAGCGCGCCTATCAACAGGCCGTGGAATACGCCAAGGAGCGTGTGCAGGGCAAAACGCTGATGTCATCCGACGCCAAGGCGCCGATCATCAATCACCCTGACGTGCGACGCATGCTGATGACCATGAAGGCCTATGCCGAGGCAACTCGCGCCATGGCCCTGGTTGCCGGGGCGTCCTTTGACAAGGCTCATAAATCCGCCGATACGGATGTGCGGAAGCGCAATACCGACCTGCTGGAGTTCTATACCCCCATCGTTAAAGGCTGGAGCACCGAGATTGGTCAGGAAATGACTTCTGTCGGCGTTCAGGTTCATGGCGGCATGGGCTTCATTGAAGAAACCGGTGCGGCCCAGCACTATCGAGATTCTCGGATTACCACCATTTATGAAGGGACTACCGGTATTCAGGCCAACGATCTGGTTTTCCGCAAGACCTTGCGCAACGGTGGTGAAGTGGCCAAGAGCGTTATCGCAGAGATCAAGGCGCTTGATGCCGACCTGGAGAAAGCGGAAGGCGACGTTTTCGCTTCGATCCGAGCTGCTTTGGCCGAAGGCGTGACCAACGCCGAAGAGGCAACCGATTGGTTGATCGCCAATAGCAACCAGCCGCAAAAGGCGGCGGCAGGCGCTTTCGCCTATCTGCGTTTGATGGGCACGGTCTGTGGTGGCTGGCAGATGGCCCGCGCGGCATTAGCGGCCAAAACCAAAATCGACGCCAATGAGGGCGATCCCAAGTTCATGGATGGAAAAATTAAAACAGCCCATTTCTACGCCACACAGATTATGCCGGTGGCTGAAGCCTTCCGTAAAACCATGACCAATGGGGCAGAAAGCATCCTTGCTTTGGCTGACGATCAATTCTGATAAATGAGTTGAGAAATATTATACAACCAATTGTAAATAGGAGATAATATGTCGTCACAGCGTGATGTGGTCATCGTTTCCGGTACACGAACCGCCATCGGCGGTTTCGGTGGGAGCCTGGCAAGCGTTCCGCCTACGGAACTAGGCGCGATTGTCGCTCGTGAGGCCATGAGCCGCGCGGGGATTGAGGGAAGCGATGTGGAGCATGTTGTTTATGGCAACGTGATCCATACCGAAGCCAGGGACATGTATCTCTCCCGCGTTGCGGCCATGGATGCTGGTATTCCCAAGGAAGTGCCCGCCATGACCTTGAACCGTCTCTGCGGCAGCGGCGTTCAGGCTATCGTTTCAGCGACCCAGTCTGTGTTGTTGGGCGACGCCGAAGTAGCCCTGGCCGGTGGAGCCGAAAGCATGAGCCGTGCTGGTTATTTGGCTCCTGGCGCACGCTGGGGCACCAAGATGGGACCGTCGGAAATGATCGATATGATGACGGCGGCGCTGCACGATCCCTTCGGTCATGGCCATATGGGTATCACGGCTGAAAACGTTGCCGCCAAGCATGATATCAGCCGTGACCAACAGGACGCGTTCGCCCTTGAGAGCCATCGCCGGGCCGCCAACGCCCTTGAGCAGGGCTATTTCAAGGAGCAGATTGTTCCCGTTGAGGTGAAAAAGCGCCGGGAAACAGTCTCATTTTCGACTGACGAGCACGTTCGTACCAATGCGTCGATCGAAGACATGCAGAAGTTGAAGGCGGTCTTTAAAAAGGACGGCACGGTCACGGCCGGTAATGCTTCAGGTATCAATGACGGGGCGGGTGCTGTCGTGTTGATGGAAGCCAAGGAAGCAGATAAGCGTGGGGCCAATCCCATGGCGCGGATTGTTTCTTACGGCCATGCGGGGGTTGAGCCCGAACTGATGGGCATGGGACCGGTTCCGGCCAGTGAACAGGCCTTGAAACGGGCCGGGCTTTCCGTCGACGATCTAGATGTTATCGAATCAAACGAAGCCTTTGCCTCCCAGGCCTGTGCGGTTTCCAAGGTTCTGGGGCTCGATCCTGCCAAGGTCAACCCCAATGGTGGTGCTGTCGCACTGGGTCATCCAGTGGGGGGCACCGGCGCGATCATTACCGTCAAGGCGCTCTACGAGCTTCAAAGGACGGGTGGTCGTTATGGTCTTGTCACCATGTGTATCGGTGGCGGCCAAGGTATTGCCTTGGTGCTGGAAAACCTCCGTCGCTAAGCGATAAAAATAAACTAAACCAATTGGCCCGCCCTTTTGAAAGAGGGGCGGGTCTTTTGTTGCTTGCCTCCCAACGGATCAACAGCTAAACCTGCGCGCCATGAGCCAAAAAACCGAGACCATCATTGTCCGTTACGCCCAGGAAGTGGCGACGAAGTCGAACCAGACCCGCAAGCGTTTCGATAAGATTCTTAAAAAGAATATCGACGACGCCATGGCGTCCGTGGGAGCAGAGTTTACCCACAAGTTGGTCATGGGGCGGATCATGCTGGAAACGCCTCAAGCGGACAAGGCCATGGAGGTTCTGCCCCGGGTTTTCGGCATCAGTTCGATCTCCAGAGTGCAGGGCTATGCATCTGCCGATTTGGAAGAGATCATCGAAACTGGCAAATCCCTGTTTGGAGATATGGTGAGGGAGAGGACTTTCGCCGTTCGCGCCAAACGGACCGGTAAACATCCTTTCAAATCCCCCGACATTGAGCGCCGTTTAGGTGGCGCTCTGGTGCAGCACGGCGGTGGCAAGGTTAAACTGAAAGACCCTCAGGTGACCGTTCGTGTTGAGGTAATGGACACCAAGGCATTCCTCTATACTGATCGGGTCCAGGGAGCAGGAGGATTGCCGCTAGGCACGCAGGGCCGGGTGGTTACCTTGATGTCTGGTGGGTTTGACAGCCCGGTGGCGGCCTGGCGGATCATGCGGCGTGGCGCGCCCATGGATTTTGTCTTTTGCAATCTCGGTGGGGTCGCCTATGAGCGAAGCGTCCTGATGGTGACGAAAGCTTTGGTCGATAACTGGTCTTACGGTTATTCGCCGCGCTTTCATGTGGTTGAGTTCAACGATGTGATCGACCATATGCGCGACAAGGTTTATCAGCCCTATTGGCAGGTGGTGTTGAAGCGCCTGATGTACCGGGCGGCCAACAAGGTGGCTTTTCAAACCTACGCCGACGCCATCGTGACCGGTGAAGCCATCGGGCAGGTTTCCTCGCAAACGCTCTCCAACCTCGCTTCCATCGAGTCTGTTTCGGAAAAGCCGGTACTCCGCCCAGCCATCGGGTTCGATAAGGAAGAAATCATCCGCGAGGCGTTTCATATTGGTACGGGGCAAATTTCCGAGAACATCAAGGAGTTTTGCAACCTCACAGAGCGAAAGCCGGTGACTTCAAGCTCAATTTACGAAATCGACCGGGAGGAAGCCAAGATCGACCTTTCCGTTCTTGTCGATGCGCTCGAAGATAGAAAGGTGCTTGAGGTCAAGGAGGTCAGCCCTCGTGACATGAGTGCTCCGTATTTGTTCAAGAGTGAATTCCCCGAAGGGGCCGTCGTTATCGACTGCCGTCATAAGGGAGAATTTGAGGAATGGCGGGTCAAGGGGGCGCAGCACCAGAACGCTTTTAAGCTTCTTGAAAATTACCGGGTCCTCGATAAAGACAAAACCTACATTGTCTACTGTGCGTTCGGCACTCAGTCCCCTTATGTCGCAGAGACCCTGCAACGCCACGGCTATGACGTTTATGCCTTTGAGGGGGATATTGCGGCGGTGCGTAAGTATGCGGAAGAAAACGGACTTTCCGACGACACTGACGTCTAGCCTCTTGTTGCCTCGCCTGCTTGGTGACATGATAGTCCCTTATGAAAGGGAGGGTTGAATGACCGTTGGGCAGCAAGACAACACCATCAAGCTAGGGGTTTCTTCCTGCCTGCTTGGCGAGAACGTTCGCTACGATGGTGAAAGCGTTCGCAACTCGTTGATTGCTGATGATCTCGGCCCTTACGCTAAATTCATTCCCATCTGTCCCGAAACTGAAATCGGCCTGCCGACGCCCCGCCCGCCTGCTCATCTGGTGCATGAAAATAACCGCCTTCATTTTCGTGAGATCGGGAGTGGTCGGGACCATACTGCTGATTTGCTCGACCTTGCCGAGCGACGGGTGGCCGAGCTTAGGAAAGAAAAAATTTCTGGGTTTATCTTCAAGAGTAAATCACCCAGTTGCGGCCTCTATTGGCTGGAGGTGCGGGAAAACGGCAAGGTGACCGGTGTGACTGGACGGGGAATTTTTGCCCGGGTTATCACCGAGCGTATGCGGGGGCTGCCGGTTGAAGAAGAGCGTCGCCTCAAGGATCCGAGACTGTTTGAAAATTTCCTTGAACGGGTTTTCGCCTATAACCGGATGAACCGGTTATTCGATGGCCAATGGGATATCAATGCCTTGGCTGAGTTTCATGCCAAGGAGAGCCTTCTTTTGATGGCCCATGATCCAGAGGCCAACAACTATCTCGGCATGATGATCGGTGAGGCTTTTGACTGGCCCAAGCATCAGGCCGCCAACGAATATCGTCGCGGGTTCATGGCGGCGCTGACCAAGCCTGCTGACCGCCTAGCACATAAAGACGTGTTGGAGCATGTCGCCGGTTTTGTTGAAAGCCGTGTAAACCAAACCGAGGCGGATGTGGTCAAAACCGTTATCGCCGGTTATGAAAAGGGAGAGGTGGGGCGTTCTGTACCTCTCGGTGCTTTGGAAGAGCTGCTTTTACGCCACAAAATGACTTTCCTGGCCGATCAGAGCTATTTTAAACCGTTTCCTTTACCGCTGATGAGCGATCAACGGCTCTAGGCGATAACGCCATCGGCCGTTAATCGCTCGATTTTCCCGTCCTCCATATCAAGAATATCTCTGAGGATTTCCTGGGTGTGTTGCCCTAGTTGGGGGGGCGCGCTTTCAGCATGATTGATTAGTCCATCCATGCGAAGTGGAGGAGCGGCCATGGGAACGGTTTCCGAAGCCGGATGCGGGAGTTCTAATTTGAGGCCGCGAGCTTTGATCTGGTCTTGTGAAAAAACTTCACCGATATCGTTAATCGGCCCACAGGGGACAGCCTCGCGCCCAAGAGACGTTTCCCATTCCGCCGTGGTTTTTTGGACCATCCAGTTGGCGATCAGGGGGATCAACTCCTCCCGATGGATTACCCGCTGAGCGTTAGTCGCAAACCGGGGGTCTTCAGCGAGCGCTGAATGTCCTGCGACTTTGCAGAACTTAGCGAATTGCCCATCGTTGCCAACTGCCAACAACATGTGGCCATCTTTCGTGGCGAAGCTTTGATAGGGGGCGATGTTGGGGTGGGCTGAGCCCATGCGCTGAGGCACATTGCCGCTGATCAAGTAGTTGGATGCCTGATTAGCCAGCAAGCCCACCTGAACGTCGAAAAGGGCCATATCGATATGTTGGCCGGTGCCAGTTGCTTCTCGTTGTCTCAATGCGGCCTGGATGGCGATGACTGTATATAGGCCTGTCACGAGGTCGACGATGGGAATGCCGACCTTCATGGGGCCACCGCCCGGTTCTCCATCGGCTTCGCCGGTAATGCTCATTAAGCCGCCCATGGCCTGGATCATCACGTCGTAACCGGCACGCTCCTTGTTGGGGCCGGTTTGTCCGAACCCGGTGATCGAAGCGTAAATCAGCCCGGGATGGCGTGTCATAAGGGCCGGATAATCGAGGCCATACTTGACCAATCCACCAACTTTGAAGTTTTCGATCAAAACGTCTGATTTTTCGGCCAGTTGAGTAATTAAAGTTTGCCCCGCAGGTGCCGTCATATCGACGGAAAGGGATTTCTTGCCTCGGTTGGCCGCAAGATAGTAGGCCGATTCTCTCGTGTCCTGGCCATCGGCAGTTTTTAGAAAGGGCGGGCCCCAGGTGCGGGTGTCGTCGCCTGTGCCCGGCCGCTCAATCTTGATGACTTCTGCGCCAAGGTCGGCCAATACCTGACCGGCCCAGGGGCCTGCCATGATGCGGCTAAGCTCCAAAACCCGGAGGCCTGAGAGCGGTTTGTCGGTGTTATTTTTCATGCCGCAATGGAACACGATTCCCGACGGAAGGGGAAGGCGCTATGAGACGAAGTGAGCTAAGGCTTCCTGAACGACGATTGAAATGAAAACGAATGCACTCATGCCAATGAGCAGTTTATCGACCTTTGACATCAAACAACCTTCCCAAAAACCCTGTGATGGAAGACATATTGGGTGGGCAGGAAGATATTGTAAGGGGGGCAAACAATTATTTCTAACGCTCTCTGTCCGAGCGTTCTTTTTCCGACACGTACTCCACCCAGCGCCCAATATCTTTTAAGGAAAAGCGGGCCGTAACCACTTATTTCCGCCGGTCGAAAATAGCGAAACGGCCCCGTTCTTCATAAACGGTTATATCGGGGCCTTTGAAAACGACTTTGCGACCGTCGATTGGTTGCATGTTCTTGCCTCCATTTATGGCAATTTTTACGCTGAAACGGAATGATGGCAAGGCATGGCTTGACCTTTAGCGCACAAACGATCAGTCTGCGCGCACTTAAAATCGAGCTTTTTTAGGGTGCCTTTAATGACGACCGGAAACCAATCTTTGCAGTTCGGCGATTTCACAGTAAGCATCGTTGTGAGCGAGCCGCCCTGGTATCAGAACTGCTTTGTCGTCCAGAAGGGGAAAGAGGGCGATCAGATCATCATTGATCCGGGCGCAAATCCCGCCAGAGTGTTGGAGCAAATTGCTGCCAACGGTGGCAAGGCGACGGATGTGTTGCTGACTCATGGACATCCCGATCATATCAGCGGGGTGCGTGGGGTTCAGGATGAACTCAATATTCCTTGCCACGCCCATTCTGATGAAAAGCCGGTGCTTGATCAGGCTGTCACCATGGCATCGATGATGATGGGGATGCAGCTTCAGGAGCCCAAAGACACGCAGTTTTTCAATGGGGAGCCGACGCTGAATTTCCTCGATAGTCAAGTAAAGACCGTTCACACGCCGGGCCATACGCCGGGAGGCGTCTGTTTCGTCTTTGATGGCTTTGCTTTTACTGGCGATACCCTTTTTAACCATGGCGTCGGACGAACCGACCTGCCGGGCGGTAACGGCCAGACACTATTTGAATCGATCACCCGTTTCCTCGACGAAGTGCCCGACGAGACAGTTCTGTTCAGCGGTCACGGTCCTCATTGGACGGCTGGCGAAGCCTCCATGTGGTGGAAAGCGGCTTTTTAGTGAACCTGAAATTCGTCTTCGACAAGCCGGAACTCGGCAGGCCGTATTAGCTCGGAGCTGGCGACGAGGACCGAGTGCAGCTTGCCGTCCAGGTTGCGCTCCCAGAATTTCAGGAAGCCGAATAGTTCGGGAAATTTCGGTGCGAGGTCGAGGTTTTGCCAGATGAATTTTTGGAGGAGCGCCGGATGATCAGGCATGTGGTAGGTGATCTCGGCGGTGGTTAAGCGATAGCCTTGAAGCTGCCGTTTTAAACTGCTCATGAGCGTCTCCTTCGTTTCTATTTTTTCTGAAAGCCTCTACCTATCCTGTTTTTTTATGTGGGTATAGAATGGCCGGTTTCTGGTAAAGAAACCGTGAAATCAGTCTGTTAGCGCTCTTTGCTGATTGGTGCTATGAGGTTTTTGCTGGGGCTCTACGTAGCTCATGGAGGATGAAACGAGCCGGGTGAAGGGCCTCAATAACTTCTTGATCAAGGGGAAGCGGCGCCCCGGCAATGATGGCGGCCAAAAACTCTGCTGAAGGCAGGGCGGTCTGAAAGCCGCGGGAACCCAATCCCGTTAGCGCGTAAAGCCCATCCAGATAACTTGCCTCGGGATAGACTTTGTTTTTTCGGCCATGATGAAGGTCTGCATAATCTCGCTGGTATGCTTTTCTCAGCGGCAGGGGGCCGACCAAAGGCATTCTGTCGGGTGTCACGGCTCTTAGAGAGGCGCGGCCTTTCAAGGGTAAGTCTACGAGGGTTTGGCGCAGTGTGGGTTGGTGTTTTTCCAGGATATTGAGGCAGCGGTCCTGATGCTCCTGGGTGACCTCTTGCCAGCTTGTATCTTCCTGGTCAGCCCAACGATCATAGGTCGCGCCTAAAACGCGCATTTCGTTGAACGTTGGGGAAAGGTATCCGCCGAAGGAAAGTGGTGCTTTCGGCAGAGTGTTGGCAGGCAGATAGGCGATTTGCCCTCGATTGGCGTAAACCGTAAGAGGCGCATCCGACAGAAAGGGGCCGGCAAAAGCGCCATTGGTTAGAACGACGCCATCGGTCTCAAGCAACATAGAGTCCGTGCCGTCGAATATTTTCCAGCCATTGGGCGACTTTTCCAGTCGCGCCACATCGCCTTGGTGAAGCTCGATGCCCCGGGCAAAAGCCTTACAAATCTCGGTAGGGCGAATGCCGCCGGTCAATCCGTACCAAATGCCCCCTAATGGGGCTGGGAGCCCAGCAAGCTCTTCGGCTTCTTCCGGGGTTACAAGACGGGCAAAGCCGTCAGGGAGGTTGTGTTCTGTGACGAGGCGTTGTTGGCGTGCCTTTTCGTCTTCATCACGAGCCATGGCCAGGATGCCCCGCTCGGGCAGCCAGATATCATGGCCGTCAGCGCTAAATTGATCGTAAGCGTTAATCGAGCGAAGGAAGGCAGCAGAGTGAAAACGCCCGGAAGCCGTATCGCCAATAGTCAGTCGTGGAGACAGGATGCCGACGGGGTTGCCTGAGGCCTCGGCAGCAAGGTCTTTGTGACGGTCGACGATAATTGGTGTGCAGCCGGAGCGCCTCAGGGCATAGGCGGCTGCGCATCCGGCCACGCCTCCGCCGATTAGGGCAATGCGCTTTCCCCGTCCTAAAGGCTTTGGGCTGCGAAACCAGGGCTTTTCAACATGCTGTTTTTCTTTGCGTCCATTGAAAACACCCTGAAGACACTCTCTTTTACGGCCAAATCCAGGCACTTTTGTCATGCTGAAGCCCTGGTCATTCAGCCCACGGCGGACGAACCCCGCGGCGGTAAAGGTTGCTAGCTTCGTGCCTTCATGGCTAAGGCGGGTGATCTGCTCAAGAACCTCGGTGCGCCACATGTCCGGGTTTTTGCTGGGGGCGAAACCATCCAGATACCAAGCGTCAATGGAGGCGTTCAATCGGCTCAACATGGTTGCGGCTTCGCCAAGCAAAAGGGTTAGCTTGACCCGGCCACTTTCAAAGCTGCGGTGATGGAAACCGGAGATGGGGAGGGGATAGTGGCCCGCTAGTTTTTCAGCTTGTTCTTTGAGCGATGGGAAGGCTGTGAGAGCGTCTTTCAGCCCCTCGGCTTCTAAAGGGTATCCCTCCACTGAGATGTAATGGAGGGAGGCATCATCTGGGGCGGTTTTGAGCCATTCTCTCCAAGTCAGTAAAAAATTGAGGCCTGTGCCAAAGCCTGTTTCGGCAATGGTCAAAGAGGTTTTGTTGCGCCAAAAATCTGGCCCGCCGATCCCGTTTAGAAATACGTGGCGGGTTTCCTCCAGGCCATCGGTACGAGAAAAATAAACATCACCGAAGCGCTCGGAAACAGGCGTGCCGTCCTCTTCCACAGTAAGAGAAGGTGAGGCGAGTATAGGTGGCTTGGCTTGCAAAAGATCATCCTAACTATTTGTTTCTTACCTAATCCAAGGCCGTGTCAAAGACCAGCCTTTGACGTCAAAGTGCGCAAAAAGCTGAAAAATCAATGGTTTGCAAATGAGCCTATATTTCTGTTGATTGTTGGTGAATAAAAATATAACTATATGAAAATAAACAATAAAAAAGTAAATATATTTGCATTGATTGCGTTGTCTGCGAATTGTCTTGCAGGGTGAGGTGAGGATGGCTCAAAAACTTTTTTGCGGCGATATTCTTCGACGGCTTCGGGAGCGACAGAATTTGACGCAGGCGGCGTTCGCCAAAACGTTGGGCATGTCGCCAAGCTACCTCAATCAAATGGAAAACGACCAGCGGCCCGTCACCGAGGCTGTTCAGAAAAAGTTGAGTTCAGTCTTTGAGGAAGACCTTCAGGCGTTTCTTGAAGGCGAAGGCCGTTTGGTCGCCGAGCTTGAAGAGGCCTTGGGCGACCCGATTTTCAGAGGCGGTGAAATTTCCGCGCGCGAACTTAAGGAAGCGGTTGCCGTTGCTCCCAATCTGGTCAAGCGTTCGCTGACCTTGTTTCGTGCCTATCAGCGTAGCCAAGTCGATTTTCGCGCCTTGGCCGAAAAGGTGGCTCGCACCGAGCGGGTGAGGGCATTGGAAGGGGCGCATTTTCCTTACGAAGAAGTGCGCGACTTCTTTTATTACCGCAACAACCACATTGACAGCCTCGACCGGGCAGCCGAAGCGTTGCATCAGCAATGCAATTTCAGGTTTGGCGAAATGCATGTGGATTTGGAAGAGTATCTCCGGGTCCGCCATGGCGTACGGGTGTTGGTCCAGGGCGATACGGCAGATAGCCTGCGCCAGTATGACGCCGATACCAAAACCATGTACCTCTCCGAGCTTCTTTCACCGTCGCGCCGAGCGTTTCATTTGGGCAATCAGATTGCGCTTTTGGGCTTTGGCGACTTGCTCGATGCCGAAGTGGCGCAGTCGGGCATGACCTCCGATGAGGCCCGCGCCGTTTGCCGTCTGGGGTTGGCCAACTATTTTGCCGGCGCTCTGCTTATGCCCTATGAAAGCTTTCTTGAGACAGCTGAAAAGGAGCGCTACGACATTGAGCGCTTGGGGCTGAAATACAACACGAGCTTCGAGCAGGTTTGCCATCGATTGAGCACCTTGCAACGGTCAGGCAGAAAAGGGGTGCCTTTTTATTTTGTCCGTGTCGATATGGCGGGCAATATCTCAAAGCGGCAGTCGGCCACCAGTTTTCATTTTGCCCGCCTGGGCGGCGTTTGCCCGTTGTGGAACGTCCATGAGGCATTTGCCGCTCATGGAAAAGTTTTGACCCAGCTTGCCAGAATGCCGGACGGCAAGACTTATCTCTGCATTGCCCGAACGGTTTCCGAGGGTGGTGGAGGTTATCTGCGGCCTGAGCGGAAATTCGCTGTTGGCCTGGGCTGTGAGATTTCCCATGCGGACAAATTAATATATTCTACGGGCCTTAATTTGAACGATCCCGATGCCGTGGTTCCCATCGGGGTGAGTTGTCGGGTCTGTGAGCGCGACAACTGCGCACAGCGGGCCTTCCCGCCGATCTCCCGCCGGATCAAGCTGGACGAAAACCAGCGCCGGTTCTATCCCTATGATTTCGAGGCCATAGGGGAAAAGGAAGCAAGTTAACGGCTTGCCGAAAACCAACCGTCACATAAAACGGATAGAAAGCGTCATGAGTGATCAACAGATGAAACTGGCCGGGGAATTCGATACCCCCAGCTTTGATGACTGGAAAACGGTTGTCGAAAAGGCTCTCAAAGGAGCCCCTTTCGAGAAAAAGCTGTTCTCAAAAACCTATGAGAATATCGATGTTCGGCCCCTGTATACCGGTGCGGATTGGGAGGGGAACCCTGGCCTTCCCGGTATGGCGCCTTATACCCGTGGGGCGCGGTTTTCCGGTTCTGTCCAAGGTTGGGACATTCGGCAGCTACATGCTCATCCGGACCCTGTGGCCGGAAATAAGGCGATCCTTGAGGATTTGGAGCGTGGCGTTACGTCTCTGTTGATCCGTTTTGATAAAGCTGCCCGGCAGGGCGAAGGCGCGGAAAGCGCCAATGCAGGCGTCGAAGGATCGATGGTTTATTCCGTTGAAGACCTTGAGGCGTTGCTTAAAGGGGTTGAGTTGAACTTGGCTCCTGTCGCTCTCGAAGGCGGCGCGGCATTTGCCGCTGCGGCCGAGCTCTTAAAGGAAGCCTGGTCCCGGTCTGGCTGCAAAAACGATGAGGTGGAAGGCGCTTTTGGTGCCGATCCCTTAGGCGTTTTGGCTGAGGAGGGTGCTTTGCCGCAAGGGCTTGATAAAGCCATCGGGCAAATGGTTGCCTTAGCGAAGGAAACGGCGGAAACCTATCCCTGCGTAACGGCTGTTCGGGTTAATACCGAGCCCTACTTTTCAGCCGGGGCAAGCGATGCGCAGGATTTGGCCTGTGCCCTGGCAACTGGGGTTGCCTATTTACGCGCTATGACTGATGGCGGAATGACTGTCGATCAAGCTATTGGGCAGATTGTTTTTTCCATCCCGACCGGTACCGATTTCTTCCTCAGCATCGCCAAGCTGCGCGCGGCGCGGAAACTTTGGGGACGTGTCGCGGAAGCCTGCGGCGCTTCGGGCCAACAGATGACCCTACACGCCATGACGGCGGAACGTGTGATGAGCAAACGCGACCCCTGGGTCAATATGCTGCGCACCACGGTGACCGGGTTCGCCGGTGGGATTGGCGGCGCCGACAGCGTGACTGTTCTGCCTTTCGATGCGGCCCTCGGGCTGCCGGACGGCTTGGCGCGGCGGATCGCTCGCAATACCCAGGTGATTTTGCAAGAAGAAAGCAATGTCGCCAAGGTCATCGATCCTTCGGGCGGCTCTTGGTATCAGGAAGACCTGACCGACAAAATTGCCGGTGAGGCCTGGGCGTTCTTCCAAGCCATCGAAAAAGAAGGCGGCATGGCTGCTGTTCTGCAAAGCGGATGGCTGGCCGAGCAGATTGAAATGGTTCATGTGGTGCGGATGAATAACATCGCAAGGCGCAAAGATGCGCTGACCGGTATTAACGAATTTCCCAATATTTCGGAAAACGATGTGGTGCGGGAATCCGTCGATATCGCTGCGGTGAAAAAAGCGGCCGCCGAACGGGCGGGTGGCAAAACAATTGCGAGCTTATTTGAACAAGGGGAGGCGACGGCAGTTACGCCGATGCCGGTGCATCGCTTGCCGGAGGAGTTTGAGGCTTTGCGAGACGCTTCTGACGCGTTTAAGGCCAAAACGGGTTCACGGCCAAAGATTTTCCTCGTCAACCTGGGCAAAGTCGCGCAACACACGGCGCGGGCGACCTACGCTAAGAACTTTTTCGAGGCGGGCGGTATTGAAGCCATTAGCAATAAAGGCTTCTCCGATGCCGATGCCGCTGCGAAAGCTTTTGAAGAGTCTGACGCCGAAATTGCAATTATCTGCGGAACCGACGCTCAATATGAAGAAATGGTCGCCGATTTTGCACCGGCGATAAAAGGTTCGGGAGCCAAGATCGTGTTTCTTGCCGGACATCCGGGAAAAAAAATCAAAGACTACAAAAAGGCTGGAGTGGATGCCTTTATCGGTGTCGGTTCTAACGTTCTTGAAATTCTCAAATCAACCCTTTCCGACCTGGGAGTGATGTAATCATGAGTGCGATTCCCAATTTCTCCGATATTCCGTTCGATGCCGGAAAGGCTGCCGACGATGCGGCTTTCGACCAATGGAAGGGGGCTTTTGAGAACGAGACCGGCCACTCCATCGATGAGATGAATTGGCAAACCCCGGAAGGTATTGGCGTGAAGCCTCTCTATACGGGTGCTGATCTTGAGGGACTCGACTTCCTTAACACCATGCCGGGCATCAAACCGTTCTTACGTGGCCCTTACCCGACCATGTACGTCATGCGGCCCTGGACCGTGCGCCAGTACGCCGGTTTCTCGACGGCTGAAGAGTCGAACGCTTTTTATCGTCGCAATCTGGCTGCCGGTCAAAAAGGCCTTTCGGTGGCTTTCGACCTCGCCACGCACAGAGGGTATGATTCCGATCATCCGCGCGTCGTTGGGGATGTCGGCATGGCCGGTGTGGCGATCGACTCGATCCTCGACATGGAAACCCTGTTTGACGGAATTCCGCTCGACAAAATGAGCGTGTCGATGACCATGAATGGCGCTGTGTTGCCGATCATGGCGAATTATATCGTTGCGGCTGAAGAGCAAGGGGTTAAGCCTGAGCAGTTATCAGGCACCATTCAGAACGATATCCTCAAAGAGTTTATGGTTCGAAATACCTATATTTACCCGCCCACACCCTCTATGAGGATTATTTCGGATATCTTTGCTTATACCTCGCAAAACATGCCGAAATTTAACTCAATCTCTATTTCCGGCTATCACATGCAGGAAGCGGGTGCGACGGCTGATCTCGAGTTGGCCTATACCTTGGCTGATGGCGTCGAATATATTCGGGCCGGGATTGATGCTGGCCTTGATGTGGATGCCTTTGCGCCGCGTCTGAGTTTCTTCTGGGCCATCGGTATGAACTTCTTCATGGAGATCGCCAAGATGCGCGCCGCGCGTCTTCTGTGGGCCAAATTGGTCAAGCAGTTCAATCCGAAAAATGACAAGTCTCTCAGTTTGCGCACCCATAGCCAGACTTCCGGCTGGTCGCTGACTGCTCAGGACGTCTATAACAACGTAATCCGCACCTGTGTTGAGGCCATGGCATCGACCCAAGGGCATACCCAGTCGTTGCACACCAATGCACTTGATGAGGCCTTGGCGTTGCCGACTGACTTCTCTGCGCGGATTGCCCGCAACACCCAGCTATTCCTGCAGCAGGAAAGCGGCACCTGTAATGTGATTGACCCTTGGGGCGGCAGTTATTACGTGGAGCGCTTAACCCACGATTTGGCGGCGCGTGCTTGGGAGCATATCTCCGAAGTGGAAGAGCAGGGCGGCATGGCCAAGGCCATCGAAGCCGGTATTCCTAAGATGCGCATTGAAGAAGCCGCTGCGCGGACCCAGGCCCGTATCGATTCCGGTCGTCAGACCGTTGTGGGCGTGAACAAGTATCAACTCGACGAAGAAGACAGTATCGATGTGCTGAAGGTTGAGAACGCCGAAGTACGCCGTCAACAGCTTGAAAAACTTGAGCGGCTACGTAAAGACCGTAACGATGCGGATGTCGAGTCGGCCCTCACCGCGCTGACCAACTGTGCCGACAGTGGTGAAGGGAACCTGTTGGAACTGGCCGTCGATGCGGCGCGTAAGCGCTGTACCGTTGGAGAAATCAGCGAAGCGCTCGAAAAGGTCTATGGCCGCCACAAGGCGACTATCCGCGCCATTTCCGGCGTCTATGGAGGCGAAATGGAAGAGTCCGAGAACGTCAAGAAGGTCAACCAGTTGGTCGCCGATTTTGAGGCCAAGGAAGGCCGTCGCCCGCGGATCCTGATCGCTAAAATGGGTCAGGACGGACACGACCGGGGTCAGAAGGTCGTTGCTTCTTCGTTCGCCGACCTGGGCTTTGATGTGGATATCGGGCCATTGTTCCAAACCCCGGAAGAATCAGCACGACAGGCCGTTGAGAACGATGTTCATATCATTGCGGCATCGTCGCTGGCCGCCGGGCACCTGACCCTGGTACCGGCCTTGAAAGCCGAATTGGCCAAGCTTGGCCGGGAAGACATCATGATCGTTGTCGGCGGGGTTATTCCGCCCCAGGATTTCGATGCGCTTTATGAAGCCGGGGCCGCAGCCATCTTCCCGCCGGGTACTGTTATTGCCGATGCGGCTGGCGACCTGCTTGAAGCCTTGAAGGAGGTTTTAGGCCATTGACGGCACTGTCGGTAGATAAGGGAGGAAAGCCTGCGCCGAAAAGCGGTGTGCGTGTGCGCAATGTGGTGAAGCGCAGGCAGCTTTCTCTTAGCGACCTATACGAAGGCGTGATTGGCGGGGACCGGACGGTTCTCGCCAATGCCATTACGCTGATCGAGAGCACCAATCCCGACCAGCAGGCCAAGGCGCAGGAGTTGCTATTGAAGCTTCTGCCCCATGGCGGCGGGGCGATTCGTATCGGCATTACCGGTGTGCCCGGTGTCGGCAAATCGACTTTTATTGAAAGCTTCGGCAAAATGTTGACCGGGCAGGGGCTGAAGGTTGCCGTTCTGGCGGTCGATCCCACTTCCAGCCGATCGGGTGGCTCCATTTTGGGGGATAAAACCCGTATGGCTGAGCTTTCGGCCGATGCCAACGCTTTTATCCGCCCCTCTCCATCATCCTGCACACTTGGCGGTGTTACCCGAACTACGCGGGAAACAATGGCGATTTGCGAGGCAGCCGGGTTCGATGTGATCCTGATTGAAACCGTTGGGGTCGGGCAGTCTGAAACCGTGGTGGCCGATATGGTCGACTTTTTCCTCGTTCTTATGCTGCCGGGTGCGGGGGATGAGTTGCAGGGCATTAAGAAAGGCGTTCTCGAACTGGCCGATCTCATTGCAGTCAATAAGGCTGAGGGCGACAACGCCAAACGGGCCAAGTTGGCGAAGCGCGAATATCAGAACGCCCTTCATATCATGAAGCCGATCAGCCCCAACTGGAGCCCTCCCGTACTGACCATTAGCGGCTTGACCGGGATGGGGCTGGATGATTTGTGGAAAAAAATCAACGACCATAAGTCTGCCCTGACGGATAGCGGTGAGTACCAGGAAAAGCGTCAGCAGCAGCAGTTACGCTGGATGTGGGCGATGGTTGAGGACCGTTTGATTTCAGCGCTTAAAAGCGACTCCTCGGTTGCCGGTCTCGTTCCTGAAATCGAAGATGGCGTTGTCGATGGGAAATTGACGGCCACCTTGGGAGCAGACAAAATACTCAAAGCCTTTCAAAAATAACACTGCCTTAGAGGAGGCTTATGAGATGGGCTCTGTGATCTATGGCCTCGACCTTCTAGGGACTTTTGTTTTCGCTATTTCAGGTGCTTTGGCGGCGGCGCGTAAGCAAATGGATATTTTTGGGTTTCTGGTTGTCGCCATGGCCGTTGCGGTTGGTGGTGGTACTGTCCGCGATTTGGTGCTTGGCGCCGGGCCGGTCTTTTGGGTTCAAGATGCCAACTACCTCTACGTTGTCGCTTTGGCTGCCGTTTTCACCTTTTTCTGGGCTCATAAGGTTTCGTCGCGGTTCACGCTGTTGGTCTGGGCCGATGCTTTCGGGCTGGCCTTGTTTGCGCTTATCGGGACGCAAAAGGCTCTGGCTTTCGGCGTTGAGCCTGTGATTGCTATTTTGATGGGCGTGGTTACCGGGACTTTTGGTGGGATGATCCGCGACGTACTTTGTGGCGAGGTCCCCCTGGTCTTACGTCGGGAAATATATGCATTGGCTGCCGTGACGGGTAGCGCTGTTTTCTGGGGAACTGTCACACTCGGCCTTACGGGTGTTTTCCCCCTTATTCTCGGGTTTGTAGCCACCCTGGCTGTGCGTGGTCCTGCCATTGTTTTCGGTTGGAGCCTGCCGGTCTATGGATCAAGAGGCTAAAGCGGCAACTCATTAGCTAAACTCGATCCGTTGAAGTGAAGGCTGAGGCCAACCCTATATGCAGGGGGGATGGCTTCACCAAACCCATGGAAAAGCCCGGTCGAAATTTTCTTAGGATCGAGATAGGTGTGGGGTCCGTTCGGTGTTTTCCCGTTTTTTGCTGGAATAGGTCGATAGACTTCGATCCGCCCAAGAGGGGAGGAAACGATTCTATGCGGCGATGATCTCTTAATGGTATCGACCAATTCTCTATTGTTGAAGAAGGATGTTCCAACGGAGCCTCGCAGGCTTTCGAGGAGATCGGTCTGGTTTGTTCGGACTTGAAAATCGGTATGGGGGTAGCCGAGTGCGAGATTAAATAAGGGAAGCGCTCGATCTTGCTCTCGTATAGCGCTGCGATCAATTCCCGTTTCACAAAGTGCGGGGGGCGCCATGCGGTCGTATTTGGTTTTGAAAGCGGATAACGCTAGTGCTATCGGCTGTCCGTCTTTATCAAACAGGGCTAACGGCTTGAACGGGCGGAATAAATCAATTTTGAGAGCGCCCTGTTCCGTTTCAATGGTTGCGCCATCGTCACCTTGTTCGATTTTAGCTTCGTCCCCTTCTTTTTGGCTGAATTCGGCCTGTGCTCCATAGGCTCCGATAGACCAGGCGCAGGTTCTGTCGCTCAAGGCCTGGAGGAGAAAATCAAGAACTTGGTCGGGTTTCCATGGCAGAATTGCATAACCAAAACCGCATTCCATGCGCCGCTTTGGCAGGTCCATGTAGAGCTTTTTCTTTTCCGTCTCGCTCATATTTTTCCAGGCTGTAATTTCTTCATTGCTGCGGTTACAGCCGGTGCAAAGACTCGTGTGTTCGTCGTATTGGCATATGCCCACACAGGGCGAGGGGAGGTGATTCAAGGGTCGTTTCTCTCTTCGGCGAATTTTCTCTTATTTCCCTATGTGGGGGAGAAACGATTGGTTTCAATAAAAAAGCCGGAAGGCTTGCGAACCTTCCGGCTTGGTTTGGAGAATAGACTTTTAGCCTCGGCCCATGGCGTAAAATTCGTCGTTCGGGCGCATGGAAATAAAGTTTGCCATCCGGTTGGAAAGGCCAAAGAAGGCCGTGATTCCGGCTATGTCCCATATGTCTTCATCTGAGAAACCATGACCTTTCAGAGTTTCGAAATCCTGATTGTCAATCGACTGGGCGTCGTTGCAGACCTTCATGGCGAAATCGAGCATGGCTTTTTGTTTCGGTGTGATATCTGCCTTGCGGTAGTTGGTCGCCACCTGATCGGCAATCAGTGGGTTTTTGGCCCGGATGCGCAGGATCGCACCATGTGCGACAACGCAGTATTGGCAATTGTTGGCCCCTGAGGTGGTCACGACGATCATTTCCATGTCGGCTTTCGTCAGACCGCTTTTCTTTTCCATCAAGGCGTCGTGATAGGCGAAGAAGGCGCGGAATTCATCGGGGCGGTGCGCCAGGGTCAGGAAAACATTAGGGACGAACCCGGCTTTTTCCTGAACGGCGAGAACCTTCTCTTTGATGTCGTCGGGAAGATCGTTGATATCGGGTACCGGATAGCGGCTGATGGGCTTGTCGCTCATTATTCGTTCCTCTTTTAAGCGTTGACGTCGACGACCACACGGCCGCGGACTTGACCTTTCAAAATATCACCAGCGACGCCGATGGCATCGGCTAGGGACACTTTGGTGGTCAGATTTTCGAGTTTGGAAATATCCAGGTCTGTGGCCAATCGGTTCCAGGCTTCGGTACGGACCTCTTTAGAGGCCATGACGGAATCGACGCCTGCGAGGGTGACGCCCCGAAGAATAAAGGGAGCGACAGAGGAGGGGAGGTCCATACCCTGTGCTAAGCCACAGGCAGCGACCGTGCCGCCGTATTTGATTTGAGAGAGCACATTGGCCAGCGTATGACTGCCTACGGCGTCAATGCCACCAGCGTAAAGCTCCTTGCCGAGTGGCCGGGCCGGGCCGGAAAGCGTCTCACGGTCAATAATTTCGGAAGCACCGAGACTTTTCAAGAAGTCGGCCTCCGATGCCCGTCCGGTGGAGGCATGAACCTCGTAGCCGAGCTTGGAAAGAAGCGCGATGGCTACCGAGCCGACGCCGCCGTTTGCGCCGGTGACGATAACCGGACCTTTGTCAGGCGTGACGCCGTGCTTCTCAATTGCCAGGACGCAAAGCATGGCGGTGTAGCCAGCCGTGCCGATGGACATGGCTTGTTCGGAACTAAAGGCGGAAGGAAGAGAGACTAGCCAATCGCCTTTGACACGGGCCTTTTGCGATAGGCCACCCCAGTGACGTTCACCAACACCCCAACCATTCAAGACGACTTTGTCGCCGGGATTGTAGTCTGCATGGTCGCTTGTTTCGACCGTACCGGCAAAATCAATGCCGGGCACCATGGGGTAGTCACGGACGACGGGAGCCGCTCCGGTAATTGCCAAGCCGTCTTTGTAGTTGATGGTCGAGAAATCGACGGCGACGGTCACGTCGCCTTCGGGGAGGCGATCTTCAGTTAACTCTCCGACGGCGGCTTCTACGGCTTCGCTGGGCTTTTCTAGGATGATGGCCTTGAACATGGGCATTTCCTCTCAGTGAAATTCGGTGCCTCACTAAATGCCTGAAACAGATATTTGTCAAACAAATTTACATTTATTCACCGCCCCGTTATATTTGCTGAAATTGGCGACTCCGACTCCTGGAAAAGATATGAAGATTCAACCTCTTGTTACAAAAAGCCTAGCCAAGCAAATCTCCGAAAATATCCGCGATGCTATCTTGGTTGGTGATTTGAAAGTAGATGATCGTTTGCCGACAGAGGAGGAATTGGCGGCACGCTACGAAGTTTCACGCCCAACAATCCGTGAAGCTTTAAAGCGTTTGGCTGCACAGGGGCTCGTACGTTCTAAAAGGGGGCCGACTGGTGGCACGTTTATTGACCGACCAAGCCAGGAGGCCATGCGCTCGTCTCTCACCGGCGCAGCCACCCTGATGGTAAGTCTCGGGGAGTTCGACTTAGAGGCCATTGCCGAGGCGCGGCAGGAAATGGAGGTTACCTGCGCAAAGCTGGCGGCTAAACGGCGAACGGATGACGACTTGGAGCGGATGGCCGCTGAAATCGAAAATCAGAAACTGGAAACGCTTTCTGATGAAGACTTTTGCGCTTCCGATGTGCGCTTTCATCGCGCTCTTGTTGATGCTGCAAAAAACCCCATGTTGCAATTTGTTATGTTCGCGGTGATTGAGGCGTTGCAGCCGGTTATGAATATGGTGATCTACCGGTTCCGGGACCGTGAACAAGTGGTTGAGCAGCACCAAAAGATATATCAGGCGATCAAAGCTGAAGATTCTATAACGGCAGCTGAAACCCTGCTCGAGCAGATGGCCTCCTTACGCGAGCAATATGCGCAGGCTCAGGCTTGGCGGCGCGAACGAGAGACCGGAGAGTAAGCTTGCAACTCCATTCTCTTGAATTTGGCGCATCGGGACCACCGGTCATTTTCCTTCACGGCCTATTTGGTGCGGCTAAAAACTGGACCACCATCGCCAAGCAATTGGAGGGGGAGTACCGGGTTATAGCCCTTGATTTACCTAATCATGGGCAATCCCCCTGGGTTGCAACCATGCATTTGAGCGATATGGCGGAAGCAGTCGCCCGGTTTATGACAAGCCAAGGGCTCCAAGGCGTTCCGATCATCGGCCATAGTCTTGGAGGTAAGGTCGCCATGGCGTTGGCCCTCTGTCACCAGGAAGTTGTTGGAAGGCTCCTTGTTTCGGATATCGCTCCTGTGGCTTATCCCCGGACCTTGAGCCATTACGTCGAGGCCATGCAGGGACTCGATTTGAGTGGAGAAAAACGTCGTAAAAGACTCAGCGAAGACCTTAAAAAGGCTGTTGAAGAGCCTGGCATTAGAGCGTTTTTGCTCTCAAACCTGCGGCCTTCCGGTGGCGGGTTTGAGTGGCAGGTCAACCTAGAGGCTATCGCTAATGGCATGGCCGATATTATGGGATTTTCCGCCTCTCTCGATGAGCAAGTATACGACGGCCTGACGCTTTTTGTTCGTGGGCAGAAGTCCGACTACATTCGTCCCAGTCACCATGGGCACATTAAGCGGCTTTTTCCGAAGTCCAAAATCGTTACCGTTAAGAAGGCCGGTCACTGGATCCATGCCGATCAACCGGATGCCTTCTATGAAATTACCAAAAGCTTTCTTGGGTGGGACGAAAAATAGAATGAAAACCGCAGGAGTGTGATTGCCGTCACTTTAAAGTCGCAATTGATTGGGTATATCACCACCATTGGTATGAAGGTTGGAGGTTGTTATGCAGAATGCTAAACGATTTGCCTGGGAAGTAGCGGCTTTGTTCGGTCTGAAGATTGGCCCCAGAATCCAGGTTGTTTTGCGCGGCTAAGCCCGGGTGAAGTAGTGAAAGGCGCCGTTTGGCGCCTTTTGTGATTCTAAGAGCTTTTATCCTGCAAACGGTCTCGCTTGGCTTTAAGCCATCTTGGAAAAAGTAGTTTTCTCTGAGGCCCCTGATCGACAACGTATTCAAAAGCGCTTTGATAGAAATAAGGCTTAAGATAGCCAGGAACTCTGAAAAGTTCATTCCCCTCGTCGCCATAAAAAATGGTGGTCGGTGAGAAGTTGATCATCAGGTCTTGGGTTAATTCACGCTCGCTTGTCACGTTGCCTTTAAAGTCTGTGACTTCGTTATCGCCAAACATATTGATCTGTAAAACGTCGAAATGCTTGGTGATGTAATCGACCAGCTCTTTTTGTGAGAAATTTTTCTCGTGGAGTCTTTCGCAACTACCGCAACCGGGCTGCTCGAACAGGATAACCAGCCCTTTTCCTTTCGCTTTCGCTTCCGCCAGATCCTCCTTCAAATCAAGGAAGGTGAGAGATTTCATCCAGGGTTGAGTGTGGATTCCATCCGAGCGGAGAGGGGCTTCCCCAGCCAAAGATCCATTAAAGGAAAGAAGGACAAGGGAGAAAAGGAAGAAGAAGGGGGAAATGGCTTTTCTCATGGTTTTCAGTCCCGCAAATCAGCAAAAGAAAAGGGAACGCGGAGTCTCCCCCGCGTTCCCCTTAAGCAGTATGAGGTTTTAGCCCCAGATATCGGCGGCGATATTGGCGTACCAACCGCGCGCGTATTTTGCTTCCAGTGCCCGGAATTTGGGACCTTCGCCCATCGGGCTGAGACCACCAGCACCGGCAACACCCATATACCCTTTGTCGGTCTGACGGTAGACGGCAGTCACCGAGATGCCGTAGTTCGGGGTAATCAGGCTGTAGCAAGTGTTGGATGTGGTCGGCGTGCCCGGGTCGCGACCGCGGATCATATCGACCACGGCAGCGGCGCAAACTTTGGCTTGCGTGTTGGCCGCGTTGCCCGATTTGGGCATCTTGGTTGCAATGGCCGCATCGCCGATAACATGGATGTCCTTGTGAATGGTCGATTCCCAAGTTTGGAAATTGACCGGGCACCAACCGGTCTGATTGGTCAGTCCGGCGGCAAAGGCGATCTTACCAGCCTTCTGGGCCGGAATGAAGTTCAGCACGTCGGCTTTGTGTTTCTCAAACTCGGTGATCGCCACCTTGTTTTTAGCATCGACCTCACGAACCTTGCCGTCCTTGGAGGCCGGGACCCATTCAATGATGTCGCTGTAATGCTTTTTCCAGCCTTCGCGGAACAGTCCGAACTTGGAGAACTTGTCCTTGGCGTCCAGAATCAGCAGTTTGGACTTCGGTTTATTGGTTTTCAGATAGTGAGCGATCATGCTTGCCCGCTCATACGGCCCAGGAGGACAGCGGAACGGGTTGGGCGGCGGAGCCAGAACGAAAAGACCGCCGTCACGCATGTCTTCGAGCTGTGCGCGGAGAAGCTTGGTTTGTGGACCGGCTTTCCAGGCGTGCGGGACCATTTCAGCCGCTTCAGCATCGTAGCCAGGGGTCAATTCATAACGGAAATCGATACCCGGCGAAACGATCAGACGATCATACTTGATCTTAGCGCCGCCTTTGGTCGTGACCGTTTTTCCCGCAGCATCAACTGCCGTAACCATGTCGTGTACGACGTTGACGCCATGCTTATTAGCCATCGCCTCAAAGCCATGAGTAATGGAATCGAAGCTGCGAATGCCGCCAAGATAGAGGTTGGAGAACGGGCAGGTGGTAAACTGCTTGTTCGGCTCAATCATGGTGACGTCGATTCCTGGATCGAACCACTTGACGTACTTGGCTGCGGTCGCCCCACCGAAACCGCCGCCGATCACCACGACTTTTGGTTTTTCGCCACAACCGATCAACGGAAGGGCGGCAGCGGAAGCACCGGCAGCGCCAGCCATCCGCAGGAAGTCTCTGCGATTGGATTTAAACATTTATATGCCCCCGATTATTTGCTGCCCATAGAGCCGAAATATTTGGCGAGAGCCGCAATTTCAGCGTCGTTGTAGCCTTTGGCAATCCGTCCCATGATGGTGGACGGCTTAGAGCCGGATTTGAAGTCATTCAATTTTTTGGCGATTCGGCGAGCCGGAAGCGAATCCAGTTCATCAATGACGCCTGCGCTGGCGCCATTGTAGCCATGACAATTGAAACAGTTGGATGCGAGCAACTCAGGCTTAGCCAGCAACTCGCTGGCGTTTGCTGATGCAGCCATAAGGCTGAAACCAAGAGCCGCTGCAAGACAGACTCCGACTTTCTTCATAAAGAACCCTCCCTGGTACTTTGGTTAGTGTATCGCAATTAAATTAGGTTTTTATCATGGAACGGTATCACAAACTTTTAAGGTTGAAAATAGTTACATAAGAAAATTGTGAAGCAACAAGAATGGCTTAGGGTTCATGCGGGATTTGGCGTGCTAAGTTGGTCAGATATCCCCAGAAAAAATCTTCGCCGTGGTAACCGATGATGCGGCCAATCTCCTTATTTTTGTCTATCACGATAAAGGTTGGCGTAAAGACGATTCCCTTTAGCCAGTAAAGTGAAGGGGGGAGAGGATCATCGACATCGATTTTTCTAAGCGGCAGTAGTTTTCCTTCGTCGGTTTTATCATATATTCCCCCAACCTCGCGGTCCCAGGCTTCGCACCAAGTGCAGGCGGAGCTTTCGAACATTAAAAGCTCCGCCCCTGTTGCCGAGGAAGGCAGAATTGATAAAAGCGAGAGAAGTCCCCCAACGAAAATGAATAAAAGGCTTTTCTTTGAATGCTTTAAGTAGGTCTTCATTAGTAAAAACCCCTGTAAGCAAAGCGAGTTTTAAGAATCATTGTAATGGTTACAATATTATATTTTTGTCATGTTTTCGTTGAAAAGTCGAAGACCGCCCTTTACCCTTAAACCCATAAGGTTAAAGATCGAAACACAAAACGTATCGATCTAACAGCCAAAAAGGCTGAAAAACAACCAGGGAGGTAGCATGAAGCCCAGACTGTTGGTCAGCACACTGGCCCTTGCGGCCATGCTCGGCACCACCGCATCGTCCGTTCAGGCAGGCGGTCTTGTCGACTATATGGTTCTCAATGAAGCAATTCCCGAGTACCTGGAAGGAACCCTGCCCGGCGATGCGAAACGTGGTAAGAAAATTGCCATTCATCGCAAGAAGGGCAACTGTTTAGCCTGTCATCAAATGCCCATTCCCGAAGAACAGGATCATGGATTGACCGGTCCGGCGCTCGATGGCGTTGGTAGCCGGATGACCGAAGGGGAGTTGCGCCTGCGACTCGTTGATCCCAAAGTCGCCAATGCGGATACCATGATGCCAGCTTTCTACAAGGTCGATGGTCTCCATCGGGTTTTGAAGAAGTTCAAAGGGAAGCCGATTCTGAAGGCCCAGGAGATCGAAGATGTCGTGGCCTATCTGAAAACGCTTAAGGACTAAGGTTTCAGGTTCATTATTTTTGGAGAGATCCCACCAATGACGGAAAGCAATAAAACAGCCGCCATGATGGAACGCCGTGATTTTCTCGCGGTGGCCGGGTCCGGCGTCATCGCTTTGATGGCAACGGCTATGGTGCCTGGAAAAGCCTTCGCTAAACCCGAGGATGCTGCGAAGCTTATTAGCGAATATACCGGCGGTAAAACGGTGCAAGACGGCAAGGTTAGCCTCAAGCTTCCGCAGATCGCTGAAAACGGCAATACGGTTCCCGTAACCGTGATGGTTGATAGCCCGATGACGGCTGATAACTACGTGAAGAAAATTCACCTTGTTTCGGAAGGCAATCCGACTCCGTACGTCGTCAGCTTTAACCTGACCCCGCAGTCGGGCAAAGCCGAAGTCTCGGCGCGCATGCGCATGGCCAAGACTCAAAATGTTGTTGCCGTTGCCGAAATGAGCGACGGCTCTTTCTTTGCAACCAAAAAGCAAATCAAAGTCACCATTGGCGGCTGCGGCGGCTAAGGCGCGATAGAGGAGTATTAAGTTATGGCGAAAAAACCTCGCGTAAAAGTGCCGAAGTCGGCCAAAAAAGGCGAAATCATCCAGGTGAAAACCCTGTTTTCCCACAAAATGGAAACCGGGCTTCGCAAGGATAAGAAAACCGGGAAGTTGATTCCGCGGAAAATCATCAACAAGTTCGAATGTCTGTTTAATGGCAAGCCGGTCTTTTCGGCCGATATCCATCCGGCTGTTGCCGCCAACCCCTACTTTGCATTCAACTGTCGCGCTGAGGAGAGCGGTGCGTTTGAATTCAAGTGGCATGAAGATGGCGGAAAAGTCATTACGGCAAAACGGGAGATGAAGGTCAGCTAAAACCCAGTCTTTCCACGAACACAGAGCTTAGGGAGGCTCAGCGTCATGAAAATGATTAAGACGATACAGGTGCTCGGGGGGGCTTTGGGGCTTTCTTTCGCCTTGGTGAATATTGCCGGGGCAGGGGAACCGGATCTAAACGATCCCCGGGTTCAGGAATATATTGTCGGCGATAAATGGTCGGGCTACCTGGTCAATGAAAACGAAACCCGCGACATGCAGGACGACGACTTCCAGAACCCGGCCTTTCTTTGGGTCGAACAGGCTCAGGACCAATGGAGTGCGATCGAGGGGTTATCCGGCAAGACATGTCAGTCCTGCCACGGCCATGTAGATCGTTCGATGAAAGGGGTTTCGACAACATATCCTAAGGTTAAGCGCGGCAAACTGATCACGGTGGAGCACCAGATCAATTACTGCCTGACCGAAAGGATGAAGGCCGAACCCTGGAAGTGGGAAAGCGACAAGATGCTGGGGATGAGTGCGCTGGTCCGCAATCAGTCCCGTGATATGCCGGTCAACGTTAAGATCGATGGTGAAGCCAAGCCCTACTATGAAAAAGGGCGTGAGTTTTATTTTAAGCGCCGGGGGGCGCTCGATCTGGCCTGCACACATTGTCATGTGGACAATCCGGGCAACAAAGTGCGTTCGGAAGTCCTGAGCCTGGGGATGCCAAACGGCTTTCCAACCTACAGGCTCAAATGGCAGAAACTCGGCTCTTTGCATCGCCGGTTTAGGGGGTGCAACAAAAATATTCGTGCAGAACCTTATAAACAAGGAACACCCGAATATACGGCCTTGGAACTCTATGTGATGTGGCGGGCTAATGGCTTGCCGGTTGAGAGTCCTTCGGTTCGCAAGTAACCACGTTGTTTCAAAGCGGGGCGGCGCCGCATCCACTGAGATGCCGCCGCCCTCTTTTTCTGCAAAAATTATGGTTGTGAAGGATTGAGAGTGCATGCTGACACGGCGGGATTTTCTTCAAGTTGCTGCGGCTGTTGCCGGGATGGGTTTGACGCATCCCTTTGGTTCTTTGGCTCGCGCCGCTGCTGGGCAAAAGATCAAGCAAGACGACTTGCTGAATTTTGAGCCGCTGGGGCAGGTAACGCTGCTGAACTTCACTGATATCCATGCTCAGCTAAAACCTCTTTATTTCCGTGAGCCATCGGTCAATTTGGGGGTGGGTGAAGTTTCAGGTCTGCCGCCGCATCTTACAGGCAAAGCGATGCTGGATTACTTTGGGCTTAAAGGGGGAACGCCCGAGGCCTATGCCTTCGCCAGTGTTGATTTTGTCGAGTTGGCCAAACAGTACGGACGGGTTGGCGGCTTGGATCGTATGGCGACTTTGGTCAAGGCCATTCGCGCCGAGCGCCCGGACAATACGCTTTTGATCGATAACGGCGATACCTGGCAGGGCTCCTACACTTCTCTGCAAACGCGCGGAGAAGACATGGTGACCGCGATGAATGCCTTGGGGGTCGATGTGATGACCGCCCACTGGGAGTTCACTTATGGGGCTGAACGGGTCAAAGAGCTTATTGAAAAATTAAAATTTCCATTTTTGGCGGGCAACGTCAAAGATACCGAATGGGAAGAGGATGTTTTTGACAGTACGGCCTATTTCAAACGGGGTGGGTTGAAAGTTGCGGTTATCGGTCAGGCTTTTCCTTATACGCCGGTTGCCAACCCCCGTTATATGATCCCCGAATGGTCTTTCGGCATTCAGGAAGACAAGGTTCGAGAAAATGTGCGGGCGGCCAGGGATAATGGTGCCGATCTGGTCGTGCTGGCTAGTCACAATGGTTTTGACGTGGATCGTAAACTGGCCTCCCGTGTCGATGGGATAGACGTGATTCTCACCGGGCATACGCATGATGCAATTCCGGCGGTATTGAATGTCAATGATACTTTGTTGGTTGCCTCCGGTTCCCATGGAAAGTTTCTTGCCCGGCTCGATCTGAAGGTCGAAAATAAAATGATCAAGGATTATCGATTTAAGCTGATTCCCGTTCTTTCCGACGCTATTGCTCCAGATCCTGAAATGACGAAAGTCGTGGCGGAAATACGTGCGCCTTATGACGCTAAAGTCTCCGAGGTTTTGGGGCGGTCGGAATCCGAGCTTTACCGGCGTGGCAATTTCAATGGTACGTTCGACGATTTAATTTGTACGGCCATTATGGAACAGAGAGATACGCAAATTTCCCTATCTCCAGGGTTCCGCTGGGGGGCTTCTATCATGCCGGGGCAGGATATTACGGTCGATGATGTCTATACGCAGACTGCGATTACCTATCCCAACTGTTACCGCTCCGAGATGTCCGGAAAACTTTTGAAGGATATCTTGGAAGATGTAGCCGACAATTTGTTCAATCCCGATCCTTATTACCAACAAGGCGGCGATATGGTGCGGGTCGGCGGCATGGGGTATGCCATTGATGTATCCAAGCCGATTGGCCAGCGGATCAGCGATATGACTTTGTTATCCAGTGGCGAGCCTGTTGATCCTGCTAAGTCTTACGTGGTTGGCGGCTGGGCGTCGGTTAATGAGGGAACCGAAGGTCCGCCCATCTACGATGTGGTCAGCGATTACATCAAGAAAACGGGAACCGTCACGGTTCCTAAAAATCAAACCATTAAGGTAACCGGAGCCTAACTGCCATGGGTGGATTTGACGTAAGCTACGCTGGTGCATTGATTGCGGGATTTTTGAGTTTTGTCTCTCCTTGTGTTCTTCCTCTCGTTCCGGCTTATATTTGCTTTCTCGGCGGCGCTTCTCTTGACCAACTGACAGCGGAGGATGGTGTCGATTCCGCGCTTGCGCGCCGGGTCTTCATATCTGCTCTCGCGTTTGTCCTCGGTTTTGGCACGGTATTCGTCATTCTCGGGGCAACGGCAACGGCCCTCTCTCAGACCATTGCGCAGAACATAGGACTGCTTGGAAAGATTGCCGGTGTGGTAATTGTTGTTTTCGGCCTGCATTTTATGGGGGTCTTCCGCATTGGGTTCCTCAATTTTGAGAAACGCTTTCATATGGAAGATAAGCCGGCCGGCCTGCTAGGGTCTTACCTTCTAGGACTGGCCTTCGCATTTGGCTGGACGCCTTGCGTCGGGCCTGTGCTTGCGACCATTTTGATGGTTGCCGCAACGGGTGATGATATTTGGAATGGCATATTCTTGCTAAGCGCATATGCCGCAGGTATTGGCTTCCCATTCCTCTTGGCCGCCCTTGCGGTTAAGCCTTTCATGAAATTTATGGCGAAGTTTCGTAAGCATATGCGCAAAGTGGAAATCGCAATCGGCAGCCTCTTGGTGGTAACTGGAATTGCGATCTTTACCGGCTCGCTTGCCAATGTCGGCCAATGGATGCTCGAAACGTTTCCTGCCCTTGGGAAGGTGGGGTAAAGCCCCACCTACCACATATTTACGTCTTTTCCTTCGTCGTGATATTTTTGGACCATCTCGGCAATGTACTTCTGGAAATGTTGTTTTTCGTAACGACGCTCTTTAACCCATTCAAACATGCGGACGAAGTGAAAAGGCTTGAAATAACCCGGCATGACGGCGGCCATTTGCCGGATACCCGGTTTACCATCCTGTAGTTCGTTTTCTTCGACAAGAAAGTGAATGGTCGGGGTAAAGACGACCCCCCATTTACGGGCTAATTTTTTCTCGGTCGTCACTTCACCATCAAGGTCGGTCACTTCCCGATCACCCCAGAGATTGAGCTGAATGACCTCGAAATTAGCTTTGATGTAATCGGAAATCTCTTTAATGGCCAAATTTTTGGTATGGGTTTCGGCGCAATAGGGGCAGCCTTTCTGTTCCCACATAATGGCTAGGCGTTTGCCCTTGTCTTGGGCTTCGGACAAATCTTCTCTCAGATCGAGAAAGCTTTCGAGAAACCAAGACTGTTTATGGAGGCCGTCATCGCCAACTTCCCCTTCAGCCAAGGCTTGGTTAGGCATGAAAGCCGCAAGGGCGATAATCAAAACCAGTCCACGAAAGGTTTTTGTCCAAACAGTCATTGAGGTTCTCCCTGTAATTTTTCCTCACCCTTATTTGGGTTATGGGGTGATGTAAATCCAGCCGTTTAGCTTGCGCTCGACGATCTCCGGTATTCCCGCCTGAACCCGCTCAATGCCCGGTAACAGGTCTTCGGTTTTCTTGCCCAACGTATCAAGCGTATTACCGCAGGCAACGAATTCAACATCATATTGCAAGAGGCTGTCGATACGATCTGCAACGGTAGAGGTTTCCTTTAAGAACGCTTTGACGCCCCGACCATAGGCGATAACGGCAATTTGCACGTTATCCATGCCATAGAATTTTTGAATATTGATGGCGTTGTAAAGGATGCTGTTGACCTTGGAATTCTCAGAGGAGGTCAACTGGAGCATAATTTTCCGCGGGTTATCCATATCCGGCTTAGGGTCAGCCAACTCAGAAGCCTGTGCGGGCCAAATAACGAAGATAAGCGTAATCCAAAAGAAGCCAGAAAAAAGTCGCACCGGGATGCCTCCAATCCATTGGTTTCGTTCTATTAGAATAGCCTAAAATAGAAAGAGGAGATAGCCGCCAAAAAATCCAACTACATCTTAGCTGTGGTCGTCATGCCGCCATCGACGACCAGAGAGGTTCCGGTCATATATTTGGACGCATCGGAAGCGAGAAAAACCGCTACGCCCGAGATATCTTCCGGATCGCCGATCCGTTTAAGTGTAGTTGCTTCAACGGTTGCCTTATGAATTTCGGGGTTGTCCCAAAGCGCCTTGGCGAAATCGGTTTTGATGACGCCGGGCAGGATGGCGTTAATTCGCACGTTTTTCGGGCCGAATTCGGATGAGAGGTTCATCACCAGGCCTAGGTCGGCGGCCTTTGAAATACCGTAGGCGCCGAGCATGGCGCTGCCGCGTATTCCGGCGACGGAGGATACGATAATCACGCTGCCATCGCCCCGCTCGGCCATTTTGGGCATGGTCATCTGGCAAAGCCAGAGATTGCTCTGCACGTTGTTACCCATGGTTTTGGCGTATGCCTCATCGGGAATTTTGGCAAGTGGCCCGTAATAGGGGTTGGCGGCTGCGTTACAGACCAGGATATCGATTTTCCCCCAGGCTTTTTCTGTTTCGACCACGAGGTTTTCAAGCTGATCTCTGTCACTGATATTGCAGGGAACGACCATCACCTCACCACCGTCAGCACGGATCACTTTGGCGACCTCTTCGCAAGCTTCTGCCTTGCGACTGGAAACCACCACCTTCGCTCCGGCCTTTGCCATATCGATGGCGATTGCCCGTCCGATGCCTCTGCTAGACCCCGTTATAACAGCTACTTTGCCAGTTAAATCAAACATATATAGTTCCTGATTAAAGTAATGGTGTGTTTATATCTTGGCGATTGCGACAGCTTTTTCGATCAATTCGGCGACTCTTTCGCCAAAATGCGCAAACCGCTCATCCTTGGTCTGGCCGCGCACGTAACGGATAAAAATCTGTTGGATAATCACCGTCATCTTGAAGACGCCGAAGGCGTGATACCAACTCGCATTGGACACGTCGAAGCCGGTTCGTTCTCCATACCGTTCAATAATGTCGACACGGTTTGGGAAACCTTCGTTCCAGGTCGGCATGGCGGTCACATTGCGCCAGCTCGCCGGGTCGTCAGGATTGCTCCAGTAGTTGAGCAGGTGGCCCAGGTCGGTCAGTGGATCACCGAGTGTACACATATCCCAGTCGAGCACAGCTTCCGGCTTGGCCGGGTCGGCTGAATTGAGCAGCATGTTGTCGAGCTTATAGTCATTGTGAAGAAGGGAAACGTGTTTGCTCTCAGGGCGCGTGTCCGACAGCCATTCAGCCAAACGGTCCATGTCAGCGTTGTCTTTGTCTTTGGATTTGTGCCAGCGTTTCGTCCAGCCGGTCAATTGCCGCTCAACGTACCCTTCCGGTTTGCCAAGGTCTTCGAGGCCAACTTCTTTGGGTTCCACCCTGTGTAAATCGGCCAAGGTGTCGATCACCATCTCTCCGATGCGGCGGGTGAGGTCTGTATGGCCCACTAAGTCATCGGGCAGGTGGGAGCGGATGGCGATGCCGTGCCGACGCTCCATAACGTGAAAATCAGATCCGATAATGTCGTGATCGGTGCAGAGCAAAAAACTGCGCGGCGCTAGAGGAAAGGCCTTCCAAAGCCTGGAGAGGACTTTGTGTTCCCGTTGCATGTCGTGGGCCGAAGGGGCGACGGGGCCGAGTGGCGGTCGGCGGACAACAAATTCCTTGTCTTCGCCAAAAGAAATGCAATAAGTCAGGTTGGCGTGCCCGCCGCCGAACTGCATGACCGACATGGGGCCGTCGAGCCCCTCCAAATTTTGCCGTAGATAATCTTCTAGGTTATCCCAGTTCTGCTGTTCGTCGTCGCGGATTTCAATAATGTCGGATTGAGTTTCGCTCATGCTGTTCAAACCTTCTCGTAGAGCCACTTTTCATCGGTGACTGTGCGGCCGATCTCGCCTTTTTTCCACAGATAGTTGAGGTGGGCGATGGTTTCGCTCAAGGCTAAAATTTTATGGAAAGCAGGTAGCTCGCGGTCGAACAGAACACCGGTAACCTCCCAGGCGGTCGCCGGTTTCGTGCAGGCCCGGAGTGTAGTTTCCAGGCGTTCGTCGTGGTGATGCTCCAGCTCGGAAATTCGATGGTGGAGCCCGGTAAAAGGAAGCTTATGAGACGGCAGAACCAGGGTATCTTCGGGCAAGTGGCTGAATTTGGAGAGACAAGATAGGTATTCGCCAAGAGAATCCTGATCGGGTTCGTTGGCCCATACACCAAGCAGCGGACTAATGCTGGGCAGGACGATGTCGCCCGAAATTAGCAGCTTTTCCTCCGGACAAAACAAACAAACGTGCTCCGGCGAGTGTCCTTTACCGGTAATGATCTCCCAGGTTCTCCCGCCCATTTCGAAAGTATCGCCTTGTTCCAGACGATAAAAGGATGGAGGGATTGGCGTGACCTGCTTGGCGTAGGGATTGCCGATGTTGATAAAGCCCTGGGCGACGACCTTTTCGGCATCTGTCAGGCGGTAGAATTTTTCGGCATTGTCGCGCCAGGCTTCTCCCCGCACGCTGGTCAGGGCTTGGGCTTGGAGCCATTCACAACGGCCGGTCCAGAGGGGAATATCGTTCCAGCGCTTAACCAGCCATCCGGCGACGCCCATGTGGTCGGGATGAAAGTGGGTGCAGACCAGCCGTTTGACCGGCTTGCCGCCCAGCTCTTCCTTAAAAACACGTTCCCATACCTCGACCGTATTAGGGTCGTTGACGCCTGTGTCGACGATAGTCCAGCCATCGCCGTCGTCCATAAGCCATAGGTTGATGTAGCTGAGCCCAACCATGGGGAGCGGCATATGAAGCCAGAAAATCCCCGGAGCCACTTCCCTGACGCCGCCGTCTTCTGGTGGCTCAGGGAAGGGGTAGCTGATGGAGGGCTGATCAGAGGTCGGCAAAAGATTTTCCTTCCTTGACCAGCTTTTCAATCAGCGGGGCAGGTTCCCAGACGTTGCCGTTGACGCCTTCATCGCGGAATCGTTCGATGTCGCTCAGCACGTTGCGAAGGCCCATCTGGTCGGCAAAGAACATGGGGCCGCCGCGATAAACGGGAAAGCCGTAACCGTAGACGTAGGTGACGTCGATATCCTTGGAGCGCAGGGCAATGCCTTCTTCGAGAATTTTAGCCCCTTCATTGACAAGGGCGTAAATGCAGCGTTTGAAAATTTCTTCTTCGTCGATGCTGCGGCGCTTGACGCCTTTTTTCTCAGAAACCTTGAGGATGATGTCCTCGACCGTTTTAGAGGGCTGTGGCATACGGTTGCCCGGTTCATAATCGTACCAACCTGCTCCAGTCTTTTGGCCGTAACGCCCTTCTTCGCAAATTCGATCGGCCGTTTCGCCGGAGTAGGGTGCGCCTACAGGAGCCTCGCTTTTCTGGCGTTGACGAATGCGCCAGCTGACGTCGTTCCCCGCCAGATCGCTCATCGCGAAAGGACCCATGGCGAGGCCAAAATCGTAAAGCGCTTTGTCTACATCCTGGGGTAGGGCTCCTTCTTCAAGCAGGTATTGGGCCTGTTCGAAGTATTTGAACAGCATGCGGTTGCCGATAAAGCCATCGCAGTTGCCGGCCAACACCGCCACTTTTTTGATGGTCTTGGCGATTTTCATGGAAGTGGCGATGACGTCCTTGGCCGTTTTTTCTCCGCGCACTAATTCCAAAAGCTTCATGACGTTTGCCGGGCTGAAGAAGTGGGTGCCAATGACGTCTTCCGGACGTTTGGTGCAGGCGGCGATAGCGTCAAGGTCGAGCGTTGATGTGTTGGAGGCAAGGATGGCTCCCGGCTTGCAGGTGGCATCCAGCTTGGTGAAGATTTCCTTTTTCAGCGCCATGTCTTCGAACACAGCCTCAATGACCATATCGACGTTTGAAAAATCATCGTAAGACAGGCTGCCAGAGATCAGGCCCATGCGTTTATCCATGGCGGCTTGGCTCATCCGGCCTTTTTTGACCGTGTTGGCGTAGTTCTTCTCGATGATTGACAGGCCTTTGTCGAGGGCTTCCTGATTAGCTTCGACAAGGGTGACGGGAATCCCTGCGTTGGCGAAGTTCATCGCAATGCCGCCGCCCATGGTGCCCGCGCCCAACACGCCGACAGTTTCAATGGGGCGAATTGGCGTATCCTTCGGCACGTCGGGAATTTTCGAAACTTCCCGTTCGGCGAAGAACATATGGCGTTGTCCCTTGGATTGTGAAGAGTTTAGGCACTCGGAAAAACGCTCGCGCTCCAGTTCCAGCCCTTCATCGAAGTCCTTAGTGGTGCAGTATTCGACGCAGTCAATGCATTTGAACGGTGCGAGGAGACCTCGGGCGCGTTTTTTGAAATTGGCGCGGTAATTTTCGAAAATGTTTTCGTCTTTTAGCTCCGCTTTGAGATCGCGGATTTTGCGTAAGGGGCGTTTTTCTTCGATCACTTTTTCGGCAAAAGCCAAAGCGGCTTCAAGAAGGTCGCCGTCGGTCACCTCGTCAACGATGCCCATATCTTTCGCTTCAGGGGCTTTGACGAACTTGCCGGTCGTGATCATGTCGAGTGCTGCTTCGATGCCGATCAGTCGGGGCAGGCGTTGCGTGCCTCCCGCGCCGGGAAGGATGCCGAGATTGACCTCTGGCAGGCCGACCTGGGCGGTCTCATGTGCGATGCGATAGTGGCAGCCGAGAGCCAGTTCCAGACCGCCGCCCAGCGCTGTGCCGTGAATGGCTGCAATAACCGGTTTTTTGCTGGCTTCGTAAGCGGCGATGACAGCCCGGAGGTCCGGCTCGGTCAAGGATTTGCCAAATTCCGAAATGTCGGCGCCTGCTGGGAAGGTGCGCCCCCCGCCGATCAGCACCAGAACCTGAACGTAGCGATCCGCCAGCCCTTCTTCCAAGGCGTTTTTAAATCCAACCCGCACATCGTGACCCAGCGCGTTGACCGGTGGGTTATCCACTGTGATAAGGCCGATGTTTTCCTTGCGTTCGTAGGTTACTCTGCCAGCCATGGCGCCCCCCTTAGGTGCTTGCTTTGAAGATCATTTAAATGGTATGGGACTGCTTCTTTGGAGTCCATGATCATTGCGCGGTGCATCCCCCGTCGATGACCATCTCGGAACCCGTAACGAAGGCCGATTCGTCGGATGCCAGATAAACGATCATCATGGCCACCTCATCGGCCTCGCCCAATCGGCCAACCGGAATTTGCCTGACCAGAGAATGCTCGGCCTTAGCGGGATCGGGGGCGTTATCGATCAGGGCCTGGACCATGGGGGTGTTGATGAACGTCGGGTGTACCGAATTACAGCGAATGCCGTACCCCTGTCTGGCGCAATAGAGCGCAACAGACTTCGTCAGAAGTCTTACGCCACCCTTTGAAGCGTTGTAGGCGGCGAAATTATGACCGCCGACAAGGCCGGAAACAGAAGAAAGGTTGATCAGGGAACCGCCGCCGTCCGATTGCTTTATCGCCTTGATGCCGTATTTGCAGCCAAGGAAGGTGCCATCCAGATTGACTGAATTTACGCGCTTCCAGTCTTCGAACTCAAGGTGCTCCACATCGCCCATAAAAGCCGTTCCGGCACTGTTGACCACGATGTCGAGTCGCCCGAATTTTTCCAAAGCAGTTTCGGTGGCTGCAATCCACTGATCTTCCTTCGTGACATCCAGCGTAAACGCTGCGGCATTTTTACCGAGTTTTTCAGCTTCCACCTTCACGCCGTCACCATTGAAGTCGGTCATCAAGACCTTTGCGCCTTCTTTGATCAGGATTCGGGCCGACGCGAGCCCGAGGCCGGAGGCGGCTCCACTAATTAAAGCAACTTTTCCCTGCACACGTCCCATTGTCGAACCTCCGTTGTTTTGGTGTTTTGTTAGGGTCGGTGCTTGACGTTACGTAAACCAAACTCTTCCCAAACAAACATGCCTGTTATTTCGAACATCATATTTTTATCGCAGAAATAAAGGGCTTGACGTTTTATCTGTGAAAGATAATCTCGCTCAACGCAATAGATAAAGCGCCAAAAAAGATGATGGGCATCATAGTTTTTTGGTTTGTTGATATGGCTAGAGGAGGCCTCTTATGACAACCGTTAACCGCCAGTTTCGTTTGAAATCAAGACCCATCGGTATGGTCAAGGAAAGTGATTTTGAATTTGGCGAGGAGGAGCTTCCCGTCGTCGAAGAGGGGCACATCCTGGTTCGCAACGAAATGCTCTCGCTCGATCCGGCCATGCGGGGGTGGCTCAATGACATGAAGTCCTATGTACCTCCGGTGCAGATCGGTGAGGTCATGCGGGCTTTGGGTGTTGGAACGGTGGTCCAATCGAAAGCTGAAGGGTTTTCCAAGGGCGACAAGGTGGCTGGTTTGCTCGGTTGGCAGGATTACGCCCTGATCCCCGGCAAAATGGCCGAGAAAGTGCCGGGCGGGGTCTCTAACGAAGCTGCCCTGAGCGTTCTTGGCATGACGGGACGCACGGCCTATTTCGGTTTACTCCATGTCGGTGAACCGAAAGAAGGGGAAACCGTTGTGGTTTCCGGCGCGGCAGGGGCTGTTGGTTCTGTGGTCGGCCAAATTGCAAAAATTAAGGGCTGCCGTGTGGTCGGCATTGCGGGTGGTAAAGAAAAGTGTGCTTGGTTGACTGACGAATTGGGGTTTGACGCTGCTATCGATTACAAGAATGAAAACCTACGGAAAGGGCTAAAAGAAACCTGCCCGGATGGCATCGACGTCTATTTTGACAACGTGGGCGGGGAAATTCTCGATACAGTGTTGACCCAAATCAACGTTGGCGCCCGCATTCCCTTCTGCGGCGCGATTTCCAACTACAACGCCACCGAACCGGTGCCAGGCCCTTACAACTACGCTTCTATCCTGGTCAATCGGGCTAAAGTGCAAGGCTTTATCGTTTTCGATTTCATCAAGCACTACGGTGAATCTGCGCGCGATATGGGGAAGTGGGTTTCGGAAGGCAAGATCAAATTCAAGGTAGATGTGGTCGAGGGTCTTGAAAAAGCGCCGAGCTCCCTGAACAAGCTGTTCGATGGCAGCAATACGGGAAAACTGATCATCAAGGTGGACTGATATGGCAGTTCGTAAAGATAAAAAGGTTCAGACACACAAGCGTATCGTCGAAGAGGCTTCGCATCTGTTTCGCGAAAAAGGCATCGATGGGGCCGGTGTCGCCGAAGTGATGAAGGCGGCGGGGCTGACCCATGGCGGTTTTTATGCGCATTTCACCAACAAGGATGATTTGGTTCTTGAGGCGTTTCAGCATGCCATCGATACCAAGGGGAAGGCTTGGTTCAAAGGGCTCGACGACATGGACGATGAAACCTGGGTGAAACGAGTTATCGCTAGGTACCTACGTAACGATCACAAGGAGAACGTTGCCGATGGTTGTGCTTTTGCTGCCCTAGGGCCTGAACTGGCACGTTCAAGCGACTATATGAAAGCAGCCCTTGAGCCTCAGGTGAGAGAAGTTGCAACCCTGATTGCCCAACACTTGGACGGCCCTAAGCCAGATCCGAGAAAATGTGCCGAAGGGGCAGGGGATCGGGCCTTAGCTCTTTATTCGCTTTGTATTGGCGCTATGATCCTGGCGCGTTCGGTCAAGAGCCGTCGCATGTCGGACAGAATTTTAAAAGCCTCCCGCGAGTTTGCGGCTAAAGGCGTTAAATACGAAGGATAGGGAGAGGATAATGTCTTTTGAAACGCTGACTTACGAGGTTATGGATAATGTTGCGGTCATCACACTAAACCGACCGGATGACGCCAATGCACTCAACCAGCCTATGGCCGAAGAGCTTTTTCAGGCATCGATCAAGGCCGAACATGATCCTGACGTTCGGGCCGTATTGATCACGGCGACCGGCAAGATGTTCTGTGCCGGAGGTGATTTGAAGCATTTTGCCGAAGCGGGGGAAGAAATGCCCGCACGCCTGACCAATACGGCGACCAATCTTCATGCTGCCGTTTCCCACTTCAACCGTATGGATGCCCCCGTTGTGGTGGCAGTTAACGGCACAGCTGCCGGGGCCGGGTTTAGCCTTGCGATTTGCGGGGATTATGTTTTTGCTTCTGAGGCGGCCAAATTCACCATGGCCTATACGGCTGCCGGCCTCTCTCCCGACGGCAGCTCGACCTATTTCCTGGCGCAACTGGTCGGGATGCGCAAGGCAAAGGAATTGGCTCTGACCAACCGCCTGCTCAACGCTCAGGAAGCTTTTGAATGGGGAATGGTCAATAAGGTTGTGCCCATCGAAGACTTACAGGAAGAGGCCATGGGGCTGGCCAAGAAGTTTGCTAAGGGACCGACTCGCTCATTCGGCGTGACGAAACGCCTGATCCTCAATGCCTGTACCGAATCTCTGGAAACCCAGATGGAAGCCGAAGGGCGAGGCATTGCCCAATGCTGCATGACACCAGACGGTCAGGAGGGGGTCACGGCATTTTTGGAAAAACGGAAACCCAACTTCTCCGGAAGGTAATGGTAAACGTCTTTCCAAGCGGTGTTGCTTGACGCAGGATAAGGCGAAATCAATCTAAAGCCGGACAATACCGAACAACCGTTTGATTTCTTGGAGGAACCATGAAAATCCATCTTCTTGCCATTGCTGGTGTTATTGCTCTCAGCTTTCCGGCCAAGGCGGAAACGGCGATGACCGATGTGGCCCTAAAGGCGCTTGGGGGGCTGAATGGGATGGCCTTGCATTGCAAGTACATCGATCAATCGGCGAAGATGCGCAAAGCTGCTGTTGAGACTTTGCCTAAATCGCGCAAATACGGCGAAGACTTCGAAACAGCGACTAACGATGCTTTTCTCAGCGCCTCGAAAACCGGAGCAGCCTGTCCCGACAAGGCCGCTTTTGAAAATGATGTTGCTTCCGCAATCGGCCTTCTGAAAGGCGCTTTTGGAAAGAAATAATTGTAAGCGGAAATGATGAGATAAAAAAAATAGCCGGATATTTCCCGGCTATTTTGATTCCGTATCGGCAGTTTGCCCTTAGTAGGTCGGCAGTTTGCTCTCTCCCATGAGAAACTTGTCGACTTCATGGGCAGCCTCACGGCCTTCGCGGATGGCCCAAACGACAAGAGATTGACCTCGTCGCATATCGCCTGCAGCAAAGACTTTTTTGACCGAGGTTTGGTAGTTCCCTACGTCGGCTTTTACGTTGCCGCGGTCGTCGTAGTCTACACCCAGGTCGTTGAGTAGACCTTGCTGAACGGGATGGACAAAGCCCATGGCCAGAAGCACGAGATCGGCTTTGATAACGAATTCGCTACCGGTAATTTCTTCCATTTTCCATTGCCCGTTCTCACCTTGCGTCCATTCAACGCGAACGGCGTCTACTTCCGTCACACGGCCTTTTGCATTGGCCCGGAACCGCTTGGTCGCAACATTCCAGTCCCGTTTGCACCCTTCCTCATGGGAAGAGGAGGAGCGTAGCTTCATTGGCCAGAGTGGCCAGGTAGCGCCTTTGTCTTCCTTTTCAGGAGGCTTCGGCATGATCTCGATTTGGGTGACGGAATTAGCGCCATGACGGATTGAAGTGCCGACACAGTCCGAGCCGGTATCACCACCGCCGATAACCAGCACGTCGAGTGCTTCGGCAAGGATATCATCACCGCCTACAGGCTCGTCTGCAACACGACGATTTTGTTGGCTAAGGAAATCCATGGCGAAGTGGATACCGTCAAGGTCACGACCTTCAACGGGAAGGTCACGAGGCTTTTCAGAGCCACCGGTCAAGAGAACGGCATCAAAATCGCGCACCAAATCGTCGGCTTTAATATCGATGCCGACGCAAGTATTGGGGCGGAATTCAACACCTTCAGCCTGCATTTGGGCGACCCGGCGGTCAATAACGGTTTTTTCCAGTTTGAAATCGGGAATGCCATAGCGGAGCAATCCGCCGAAACGGGCATTCTTTTCAAACAGCACGACACTGTGACCGGCTCGCGCCAACTGTTGAGAGGCGGCCATACCGGCTGGACCGGAGCCAACCACGGCAACCCGTTTCCCGGTTTTTTCTGCAGGTATCCGCGGCGAAATCCATTTTTCTTCCCAGCCGCGCTCGACGATAGCGTACTCAATGGCCTTGATCGCCACTGGTTCGTCCTGAAGGTTGAGCGTGCAGGAGGCCTCGCAAGGGGCAGGACAGACGCGGCCTGTGAATTCCGGAAAGTTATTGGTGGAGTGCAATGTATTCAAAGCCTCCTTCCAATGGTCACGGTAGACCAGATCATTCCAGTCGGGAATCAGGTTGTCCACTGGGCAGCCGCCATGGCAGTAGGGGATGCCGCAATCCATGCAGCGCGCACCCTGACGGCTCAATTCGGCCGTGCTCAGCGGTTGGGTGAATTCACGGAAGTGACAGATGCGCTCATGCACCGGAGTATAGCCCGGGGTCTGCCGCCGATATTCCATAAAACCGGTTGCTTTACCCATGACTTATTTCCCCCTCTGCATAGATGAACCGGCCTTCAAGCCTTGTGAAATCTGAAGTTCTTTCAAGGCGCGACGATATTCCACGGGCATAACTTTAACGAACTTGCTGCGATAGGCTTCCCAGTTATCCAGAATTTCCCGCGCCCGTGAGCTGTCCGTATAGTGCATATGGCGCTCAACCAGCATTTTAAGCCGCGTCTCATCATTGCTGGTCATGTCGTGCATGATATCGACAAGACCATGGGACTCCAGGTCGGAGCCTTGGTGGTCGAGCCGTTCAAGAGCGTCGGCTTCTTCGAGGATCGGTTCGAACTCGACCATCGCCATGTTGCAACGCTTCTCGAAATCGCCATTCTCATCGAGAACATAGGCGATTCCGCCGCTCATGCCGGCCGCGAAGTTACGTCCGGTTTCGCCGAGTACGACAACACAGCCGCCGGTCATGTATTCGCACCCATGATCGCCGACACCTTCAACCACGGCGACTGCGCCGGAGTTGCGAACGGCAAAGCGTTCGCCGCCAACGCCGCGGAAGTAACACTCACCTGCAATGGCGCCGTAGAGCACCGTATTGCCGACGATGATGTTGTCTTCGGGAACCAGGGAACTCTTGGTGTCTGGATAGATCACCAAACGGCCGCCGGAGAGGCCTTTGCCGACATAGTCGTTACCAGCCCCTTCGAGCTCGAAGGTGACGCCTTTAGCGACAAACGCACCAAAGCTCTGCCCGGCAATACCGGTCAGCTTTATGTGGATGGTGTCGTCTTCCAGTCCTTCGTGACCGTAACGCGTGGCAACCTCGCCAGAAAGCATTGCCCCTACGGTACGGTTGGTGTTTTTCACCGGCAAATCAATCTTCACCGGTTTCTGGTTTTCCAGCGCATCGGTGGACAGCTTGATCAGTTCGTTGTCCAGCGCCTGATCCAGACCGTGATCCTGCTTCTCACAGTTAAAGATGGCGACGCCTTCTTCGGCTTGAGGAGTGGCTAGGATGCGCGAGTAGTCGATGCCTTTGGCTTTCCAGTGTTCCAACGCTTCGCGTTTGTTGAGAATGTCGGACCGGCCAACCATTTCATTGATCGTGCGGAAACCGAGTTCAGCCATGATCTGGCGGGCTTCTTCTGCGATGAACATCATGTAGTTCACCACATCTTCGGGTTTGCCGATGAAGCGTTTGCGCAATTCAGCATCCTGTGTGGCGACGCCGACAGGGCAGGTATTGAGATGGCATTTGCGCATCATAATGCAGCCCTCGGCAATCAACGCGCCGGTTGCGAAGCCGAATTCGTCGGCCCCGAGCAATGCGCCGATGACTACGTCGCGACCGGTCCGTAAACCGCCATCCACCTGAACGGCGATCCGGCCGCGCAGTTCATTCAGCACCAGAGTCTGATGGGTTTCGGACAGGCCGATTTCCCACGGGCTGCCCGCATGCTTAATAGAGGTGATGGGGCTCGCGCCTGTACCGCCATCGTAACCGGAAATGGTCACATGGTCGGCATGGGCCTTGGAAACGCCTGCTGCAACCGTTCCGACGCCGACCTCGGAGACCAACTTCACGGAGATGCGGGCCTTGGGATTGACGTTCTTCAGGTCATGGATGAGCTGTGCCAAATCTTCAATGGAATAGATGTCATGGTGTGGCGGTGGCGAAATCAGCCCAACGCCTGGGGTCGAATGGCGAACCCGTGCAATGGTGCGATCCACTTTATGCCCTGGAAGTTGGCCACCTTCGCCGGGTTTCGCGCCCTGAGCCATCTTGATTTGGATGTCGTCGGCATTGACCAGGTATTCGGTTGTTACCCCAAACCGGCCTGAGGCAACCTGCTTAATCGCCGAGCGCATCGAATCGCCGTTTTCCAAAGGCTTGAAGCGGATTCGCTCTTCCCCGCCTTCGCCCGAATTGGATTTACCGCCAAGACGGTTCATGGCGATTGCAAGGGTCGTATGGGCTTCAAACGAGATGGACCCAAAGGACATAGCGCCTGTGGCAAAGCGTTTGACGATTTCGGAAGCCGGTTCCACCTCGTCGAGCGGAACGGGCTTGCGGTCGCTGTGAAACTCAAACAAGCCGCGTAGCGTCAGAAGCTTCTTGTCCTGCTTGTTGATGAGCGCCGCAAACTCCTTGTACTGGTCGAAGTTTCCGCTGCGCACAGCATGTTGCAGGGCAGTGATGGCTTCAGGGGTCCAGAGATGGGCTTCGCCGCGCAGGCGGTAACCCAGTTGGCCCCCGACGTCGAGATGATCGCGGTAAATGGCCTCTCCACCGTAGGCCGTGCTGTGACGGCGGACGGTTTCTTCAGCGATCTCATCCACGTTGACGCCTTCGATAGTGGTCGCCGTACCCGTGAAGTATTTTTCGACAAATTCAGAGCTAAGACCAATGACGTCGAAAATCTGAGCGCCACAGTAGGACTGATAGGTGGAGATGCCCATCTTGGACATAACTTTGAGAATGCCCTTGCCAACGGCCTTGATATAGCGGTTCTGGATTTCTGCGTCGGTCAAAACTTCGGGCAGGCTGGAACGCAAAGAGGAAAGCGTATCGAACGCCAGATAGGGGTTGACCGCTTCAGCGCCATAACCGGCAAGAACGCAGAAGTGATGGACTTCGCGAGCCTCACCTGTTTCGACCACCAAGCCGGTGCTGGTGCGCAGACCTTTACGGACAAGATAGTGGTGAACCGCAGCCGTCGCCAGAACCGCCGGAATAGGAATGCGGTTTTTAGAAACAGCCCGGTCGGAAAGAATAATAATGTTATAACCGTCGTGGACCGCCCGTTGGGCCATTTCACAGATGGTGATAAGCGCCTCTTCCAGCCCTTTGGTGCCTTTGTCGGCGTCCCAACAGATATCGATGGTTTGGGTTTTGAAGGCGCCGCCAACGTAATTTTCGATGTGACGGATCTTTTCAAGGTCCGAATTGGTCAGAATGGGCTGCCGTACTTCCAAACGCATGTGCTTGCCGGACTCATCAAAGCCCAGCAGATTGGGGCGCGGCCCCACATGAGAAACGAGCGACATGACCAACTCTTCGCGGATCGGGTCGATCGGCGGGTTGGTGACCTGGGCAAAGTTCTGCTTGAAGTAATCGTAAAGCAGACGCGATTTATCCGACAGCACGGCGGGCGGCGTGTCGTAGCCCATGGAACCGATGGGATCCATGCCGGAGATACCCATGGGTTCTAAGAAGAATTTAACGTCTTCCTGGGTATAGCCGAAGGCCTGTTGACGACGCAGTAGGGTTCGCATGCCCGGATGCATCGGCGTGACTTCGGATGGCAAGTCTTCAAGTTGAATTTGGGTTTTACGCAGCCAAGCTTCATAGGGATGGGCGTTCGAGAGTTCGGCCTTGAGATCTGCATCATCGACGATTTGGCCCTTTTCGAAGTCGATCAGCAGCATTTTTCCGGGTTGAAGACGCCACTTCTTGGCGATGTTTTCTTCAGGAATCGTCAGAACGCCTTCCTCAGAAGCCATAATCAACCGGTCATCCTTGGTAATGACATAGCGGGCCGGACGCAGGCCATTACGGTCGAGAGTGGCGCCGATCTGCTTGCCATCGGTGAAGGCAACGGCCGCCGGACCGTCCCAAGGTTCCATCAGCGCTGAATGGTATTCGTAGAAAGCCTTGCGCTTATCGTCCATCAAGGGGTTGCCGTCCCAGGCTTCGGGAATCATCAGCATCATTGCATGGGCGAGCGAATATCCGCCCGCAATCAACAACTCAAGCGCATTGTCGAAGCTGGCGGAATCCGATTGGCCTTCCTTGATGAGCGGCCAGAGCTTGTCGAGGTCTGCGCCCAGCAGTTTCGATTCAATCGCCGTACGGCGGGCGCGCATCCAGTTGATGTTCCCGCGTAGGGTGTTGATTTCACCGTTGTGGCAAATCACCCGGAACGGTTGGGCCAGTCGCCAGCTTGGGAAGGTGTTGGTTGAGAAACGCTGGTGGACCATGGCCAGCGCAGAGACCATGCGTTCGTCGTCGAGTTCCTGGTAGTAGGAGCCAACGCGGTCGGCCAGCGTCATGCCTTTGTAGAGCAGCGTACGGGATGAAAAAGAGGTGATATAAAAATCGGTTTCCGGGTTCTGGGCTTCGATGGCGCGATGCACCTGTTTACGGATCACTAAGAGTTTGCGTTCGAAGGCATCCTGATCGACCAGGGCGGCATTGCGTTGTACGGCAAACTGACGGACTACCGGCTCGGTTTTCTTGACGCTTTCGCCAAGCACGGAGCTATCGGTTTGGACATCTCGCCAACCGAGGAGGGTTTGGCCTTCCGTCGCAACAAAATCGGCAACGGTCTGCTCACAGGCTTTCCGCTCGGCATCGTTTTTGGGGAGAAACGCCATGCCGATGGCATAATGGCCTTCTTCCGGCAGGTCGATACCGATTTTTGAAAACTCATCACGCATGAACCGGTCGGGAGTTTGGAGTAACAGTCCCGCCCCGTCGCCAGCCAGCGGATCGGCGCCCACCGCGCCCCGGTGCGTCAGGTTTTTCAGAATCTCCAGACCCTGCTGGACGATGTCGTGAGTTTTGCGCCCCTTGATGTCGGCGACAAAGCCGATACCGCAGGCATCATGTTCGTTGCGAGGATCGTAAAGACCTTGCTTTTCGGGCAGTCCCAGAAAACTCATGATTATGTCTTTTTCCCATACCTTAGAAGTTGGAGCGTTTGATTACCAAGGTCGGGGTAGCGTGCCAAGAGCGAAATCGTATTTTATGAAGTTTTTCAAATGTAAAATTTCTGGAAAAAACTCTTAATCATTTGAAAAATCAGCAAAAACGTCGATATTAAATGGAGATACCAATTTTACGGTTTTCAACTATGGCGACGATTGTTTTGTTTTCCGATTTCGGTCTGTCCGGTCCCTATGTGGGGCAGATGACGGCTGCGGTCTATCGAAACTGTCCAGACGCCCGCGTAATAAACCTTTTTGCCGATGCTCCAAGCTTCGACCCACAGGCGTCGGCATACCTACTTGCCTCTTATGTTGCGGAATTTGAGCCAGGCACGATTTTTCTCTGCGTTGTAGACCCTGGTGTGGGCAGCAGCCGTAGAGCTGTTGTGCTTGAGGCCGATGGCCGATTATTCGTTGGGCCCGATAATGGGCTTTTTTCTGTTATTGCTAAACGGGCGGAGAATGTGAACACCAAAGAAATAACTTGGAAACCCAATTGGCTCTCCAAAACATTCCATGGGCGCGACCTATTCGCGCCAATCGCCGCTAAAATAGCTAAGGGCGAAAGCTTTCCAGTTGTGGATATGGATTCGGCCTCTTTGGTCGGTTTCGACTGGCCTCGGGAACTTCAAAAAGTTGTTTATGTCGATATATACGGAAATGTGATTACCGGATTGCGGGCCCTGACAATTCAAAGGGATACGGTTTTTTCCGTTGCAGGAAAGAAAATTCATTGGGCCGAGCGCTTTTCCAGCGTTCAAAAAGGACATTGTTTCTGGTATGAAAATTCTAACGGTCTTGTCGAACTGGCTGTAAGGGAAGGAAACGCCAGTAAGCTTCTGGGCTTGGAAGTTGGTGATGAGATTGCATCCATCTCGTCGGGAGATGAAATCGGCGGCCTGGGGAGGGCTCATTTCGGATGACGATCGGCATCAAGTTCTGGGGAGTAAGAGGGAGTATCGCCTGTCCCTCAGCTAGTCATATTCAATATGGCGGCAACACCAGTTGTCTCGAGGTCACTGTAGGAGAACATCACTTTATTCTTGATGCTGGAACGGGCATTCGTAATCTGGGTAAGGTGTTTGCCAAACGGGGCATGAGAAAAAGCACTCTTTTGTTGACCCATACCCATTGGGATCACATCAACGGTTTTCCGTTTTTCCAACCCGCTTTCGCACCGGGTAACACTCTCCGAATCATGGCTGGGCATCTTCATGACAAGGGGGGCGTTAAAGAGGTTATCGCCAGCCAGATGGATAACCCCATGTTTCCGGTGCCCCTTGAGGCCATGCAGGCCGAAATGAAATTTGAAGACTTTGTTGCGGGCGATTCATTTAAACTATCGCCGGAAGTCAATATCCGTACGGCACCGCTCAATCATCCCAATGGCGCGACCGGATATCGTATTGAGTATGGCGGAAAAAGCTTTTGCTATGTGACGGATACCGAACATGTGCCGGGTCAGTTGGATCAGAATATTCTCGGACTGATTGAAGGCGCCGACCTTGTTGTTTACGACAGTACCTATACTGAAGAGGAGTTCCCTGACCGGAAAGGGTGGGGACACTCAACCTGGAATGAGGGAATGAAACTCTGCCGGGAGGCCGGAGCCAAACAATTTGCCGTTTTCCATCATGATCCGGACCATGACGACGCTTTTATGGCCGATATTGAGCGGCAAGTCCGCGAAGAATGGCACGAAGCTTTTGTCGCGCGTGAAAATATGGAAATCGAAATCGACTAGAGCAGATCGTATATTTATGGAACCATTTCGTAGTGAAATATGAATGCGTGAATCTGCTCGTTTCCAATAGGTTAGAGGGCAATTCAGATTAAGTCGGTCGCGCTCTAGACTTCCTTAATCGTTTTATTCGACGGTTGAAACCGTGCCCATTTGCGGGACGTCGACGACGGGGCCGCGTGGTCCAAAATTGGGCATTTCATATTCAATTGGCCTTGGTTGCAGACGGACGATAACCCGTCTGTTCTGTGACATATTTTCAGGTATTGCGGCCCCTTCAGGGGTGCGGTTAGGTACTTTGGGGAGTGTGGCGGCGAAACCGACGGCTTTTTGACGGTCGGCGTCTATGCCCTGTTCAATGAAATGACGAACGACCCTGGTCGCACGGCCGGATGATAGTTCCCAGTTAGAAGGATATTGCAGCGTACTAATCGGGTCGTCGTCCGTATGACCTTCAACAATCACTGAAAACTGATCGTATTGCGGTGAGAGAACCGTCTGAGCAACGCTGTTAAGCAAGGGCAGGGCTGCGGGGTTCAATTCGGCGGTTCCGGGCTTATAAAAAGCGTTGCTAGCAAACTCCAAAACCACCCCTTGGGAATCGGTCGTAACTTTAACCGCTTCATCAGCCTTCAAAGTATAGACGATATCCTGAATATCAACCTTCAGTTCCTGCATGGGGAGGATGGTCTCTTTTTTGAGAATATCCTTCCCAATCCCTTCTTTCATTTGATCGAACTTGCCTTGATCGACTTTTGAAATAGCGAAGAAAATGACGAAGAAAGCCATCAAGAGGGTAATGGCGTCAGCGTAAGTGACTAGCCAGTCTTCCGACTCTTCTTGGGGTTTCTCTTTTTTCCAGTTGGCCGCTGACATTTACTTCTTTCTCGACTTATCGAGATTGTAGTGAATGGCCGGGTCGAGGAAGCTGTTCATACGGTCTTGGATATAGCGCGGGCTTTTGCGCCCGGCCAGGAGTGATAGACCTTCTGCAACCAAGTAGTTGCGGAAACGGACAATTTCCTCTCGTTGTTGAATTTTTGCCGCTGCCGGCATGAATATAAGTCGAGCAATCAGCACGCCGTACAGAGTTGTTAGCAACGCAATGGCGAGACCGGGGCCGACCGATGAAGGATCGTCCATATTGTCAAGCATGATGATCAGGCCGACCAAGGTCCCGATCATGCCAAACGCCGGGGCGGTGCCTCCCATTTGGCGTAAAATGTCGGCGGGAACCGTGTTTCGGGTAAAGGTCGTCTCGATGGTATTGGTCATGATTTCGCGGACGTCTTCGGCTTCGTATTCACTGATCACCATCTGAAGGCCGAAGCCGAGGAACTTGTCGGATTTGCCTGCTTTACTGGCTTCTTTCTCAAGGGCGGGCATGCCGCCTTTCTGAACGGTATAGCCCCATTTGATCATGCGACCAATTTCAGCGCTCAAAATATTGCGGCCAACTTTAGGGGCAAAGACGATCCGCCAGATAAGTTTGAGCGATAGAAGGACGTAACGGGGTTCGTAGGCAATGAATGTCGAGGCGAAGGTCCCGCCAACCACCATAACGAAACTCGATAGGCTGATGAACATGAGGTAATTGTCGGTACTTGTGACGACCGCGCCGACAAAAAGCCCGAACCCGAATAATACCCCAAGAATTGTCGCTAATGACATCTAGCCAGAGCCCCCAAACACGAACCTACAGAATCGAGAATCCTATAGTACAGGCGGATTTCCTAACGAAAAATTGAATTAATACAGAACCTTTTGGTCTTTGTGTCATCAGCGTTCTCTGAATGCTTCGTGACGCATCTTCAAAACAGGCTTGATCAGATATTCAAGCACCGACTTTTTGCCGGTATGAATATCCACCGTCGCTTCCATCCCTGGCGTAATCGGTAGTTTTCCCAGTTCTTCTCCGAGATAGGTTTTGTCCGTTTCCACAACAACGCGGAAGAACGGCTTACCCTCGGGGTCCGTTGTGGAGTCTGCGGCGATAAAGATGACCTTGCCGTCTAAACCTCCATAGCGAACGAAATCGTAAGTGGTGACTTTTACGACGGTTTTCTGGCCTTCCTGGACGTAGCCACGGTCAACCGGAGAAAGTTCCGCTTCAATCACTAGGTTTTCCCCGGTAGGCACCACCTCAAGAATGGGTTCTCCAGGCCGAACGACGCCGCCAATGGTGTTGTAGCGCAGGTTTTTCACCACACCATCGATTGGGGATGAAATTGTGGCTCTGAAACCCTGTTCTGTCGCCCGGGCTAAAAGTTCTTTTACCTGAGCAATATTCTGCTCGACGGTACCAAGCTGCTCTTGTGCTTCACGCTGAAATTTGATGTTCAACTCGCGGACACGTTCTCTGGCTTCTTCAACTGCTGCTTCTGTTCGGGGAATCGCCGGGACAATACTTTCCCATTCGCCTTCGAGTTGGGAAACCTCCGCTTCCAACTCAAGGTGTTCCATTTTCGCTGTCAAACCTTGAGAGAGCAGGGACTTACTCATCTTAAGCCGTTCTTGCGCCAGTTTGAGATTTCGCTCTACGGCCGATTTTTGACCGTTTAGCTCCTTAACCTCCAATTCACGCTGTTTAACCTGCCCTTCAAGGACGGCTTTAGTTGAATTCAATTCATGGCGGCGAGCTTCAAATGCTTTCCGTTCGGCCATCACAAGCTGAGGCAATCGGATGGCCTCTTCGCTTGGAAAAGTTGGCTCATCGACCCCAACAGCTTCGGCTTCAAGGCGGGCACGTTTAAGAATTAAGCCGTCAAGTCTGACCTGGAGCTCTTCTTTATTGGTGCCGCCGGACGCTAAGTCCAATTGAACCAGCGGGTCTCCTTCTTTGACGGTATCGCCCTCTTGTACATGAATTTCTTCAATAATACCGCCTTCGAGGTGCTGAATGACCTTGACCTTGCCTTGAGGAATAACTTCACCGGTTGCTACCGTTACCTCGTCCAATTGGGCGAAATTGGCCCAGACAAGAGCGCCCGTTAAAAGGATAAGAATCGTCCAGGCAAAGGGGCGCCAAGTGGGAAGGGGGTGTTCGGTTTGAAGTTCGTCGAGACGGCTCATGGCTGCGGCTTCCTCGGCTGAGGCCCTGATGGCGGCGTGGCGGCTGTTTTTTCTATAGTCTCCGACGGTTTTTCCGGTGGTTGCTTGGCTGGGGAGACAACGGGTTTTGCTCGTGGAACAACGGGCGTCTCGGTTTTTTGCTGCGGAGAAGTCGGACCTGTTGTCGTTCCTGTGCGGACGCCCGGTGAAGCCGATGAGGAAGGCGGTATTGGCTTCGGCGGTACTTGCCGCGGTCGTTGGGGGCGAGGGGGCTGTGTCTGTTGGCTCTGCGCGGCCTGCGGCACCGGGTTGTTTTGTGAAACTTGCTGTTTGGGTGGCTGGGGAGGTGGGGCCGCTGGTGTTGTCGGCGCAGGAGGCTGGGGTTGAGCAGGCGTCGGGTCAGGTGCAGAAGTCGGAGTCGGAGTCGGAGTCGGAGTGTCGGCCCTTGAAGGGGAGGGCGAGGATGGTGCGGCACGGCCAAATAGCCGGGGAAGTACATCCTTGGTCGGCCCGGCCAAAGCGACGCGGCCTTTGTCGAGCGCAACCAAGTTGTCACATGCCTGTAAGAGTATTGGGCTGTGGGTTACAATAATGACCGTATGCTCCTTGGTCATTTCGATAAGAGTCTTTTTCAATTCTTCTTCGGCTTGTCGATCAAGGCTTCCGGAGGGCTCATCCATCAACACCACTGGTGGGTTTCCGACCAGAGCGCGGGCGATTGCAATTCGCTGTCGCTGGCCGCCGGATAGGCGTTGACCGGCTTCGCCAATTTCTGTGGCGTAGCCATCGGGCATATCAATAATGAAATCGTGTACGCCTGCCGCCTTGGCGGCCCGGATAACCTCCTGGTCCGGAGCGTCGGGTGCGCCGTGGGTAATGTTGTCCCGAACCGATCCGGAGAAAACGACGCAGTCCTGAGGCACATACCCCATCCAGCCCGCCAATTCCGAGCGGGTGAATTGGGCCAGGTCGGCATTGTCGAGCAAAACCCGTCCTGAACTTGGTTTGTAAAGGCCGAGTATAAGTTTGATAAGCGTGGTTTTGCCGCTGCCGTTGCGTCCGACAAGAGCGGTCAACGATTTGGGCTTAATGCCCAGTTTGATGTCATTGATAATGGGGGCTGCGTCGTCACTGTAAGAAAAGACAATATTTTCAAGGGTTAGATCACCCCTTGGTTTTTCAAGGGAAACCTCACTTTCCTGGCGCTCGATTTCGGCGTTGAAAACATCGCTCAACCGCCCGACCGATTGGCGGAAACCGGCATAGATTTTCCAGGTATTGACAAGTTGATTGAGCGGCCCCAACAAGCGGCCACTCAGCATGTTGGTGGCGATCAAAGCGCCAATAGTCAATTCCTGATTAATAATAGCCAGGGCACCAACCGTCGTTAGCATCACAGTAGTGACAAGAGTGAGCGTTTGGCCAAAGGCTGTAAAAGTGTCGGCCTTGCCTCCGCGTTGTACCGAGTTTTCGATATTGTCCGCGTGTTTATCTTCCCACATGGGGCGCATGGCGCGGTCCAACGCCAGCGCCTTGATTGTTGTGCGTCCGTTGATGATGCCGCCGATCAGGTCGTCACGCCCCATCGCCGTCTCGCGTTCCTTTTGGGCGGCGTTGTTCAGAACATTTCCCGAACGCCATGCAACCAGAATAAAAAGGGGAAACATCAAAGCCAGAACCCATGCGATAGGCTGGGCAATAATGAAAATGACGCCAAGGAAGAGAAAAACGAACGGTAAATCGCAAATTAAAATGGCGGAACTTCCAGAAACGGTGTTGCGTACCACTTCGACATCGCGGAATAAAGCTTGCCAGTAGGGGGATGGTTTGGCTTCGAGTGATCGGAGGGGGAGAGCCATCACCCGGTTGAAAAGGACCCGGCCCGTTTGAACGTCTACTTTCAGTGCGACCGTCTGCAATATACGGGCGCGTGAATTGCGGAGTACATAGTCGAAAATAAGCACTAGGGCCATGCCGATAACCAGTCCCTGCAGGGTGCTGATGCCAGCATGGAAAACGACCCGGTCATAGATCTGTAAAACGAAAACGGGCACGGCAAGGGCCAGCATGTTGACAAAGAAAGAAATGAGAAATACTTCTCTAAAACTGCCACGCATAGGCCGCAGCAATTCATGTAGCCACTGATGCTTTCCTGAGTTCGCCATCCGTATCCGTCGCCCTTTATGTCCCGATTTGACGGTTTATCCGCTTAACTTCCCCATTGTTTCAATGGATTATAGACGGTTCTTTTGAAAGCGTATAGTCGAAGATAAGAAGGTTTCTCAAAAGTTAAATCTGAGAGTAGAGTAATAAAGTCTAAGGCGGCGTGCTCAATGCCCATTATAGCTTTTTGAATGAGAAGGTATTGCATCAACCCTTTGGGGGGCTCAATATGCCAGCAAAGGGAATGAATGCAGGGGGCCGATAATGGCTGACGATCAGGCGGGCAAGAACAAGAAAGAAAAAAAGCCAGCAAAGGGTAAAAAAACTAGCGTTTTTGTCCGAATGTTCCAAAAGGGACGGTGGATCGCGTTACTTATGCTGATCGGCTTCGTCGCTCTTCGGATTGCCGATCCTTATCCCGTTCAGTTCTTACGGGTCAAAATATTCGATGTTTATCAACAGATTAAGCCGCGTGAAGTTTCAATTCGTCCGGTAACAATCATTGACCTGGATGAACAGAGTCTTTCTGAAATCGGACAATGGCCTTGGCCTCGGACCGTCCTTGCACAGTTGGTTAGTAACCTGACGCAACTGGGGGCCGGTTTGGTGGCCTTCGACGTTGTCTTCGCTGAGCCTGACAGACTGAATCCGCAAAATATTGCCGGAAGTTTGGTCGGAATAGACGAGGCGACACAGGAAACTCTCAGGAAACTCCCGAGCAATGACGAGGTTTTTGGGCAAGCAATTCGGAAGAGTCGGGTTGTTTTGGGGCAGGCCAACTATTGGGATGATCTTCCGGAAAAAGATGATCCGCCGGTCAGGAGTTCGGTCGCTGTTCGTAAGCTGAGCAAAACGGCGCGTAATCCTCAGGATTTTCTGCCTCCGGTGATCTCAATGATCCGCAACGTTCCGGCAATTGAAAAAAATGCCCATGGACATGGTTTCTTCTCGCTGGCTCCGGAACCGGACGGCGTTGTCCGTCGAGTCCCCACTTTCTTTAACTATCAGGGAAAGTTATTCCCGTCCTTGTCGCTTGAAATGCTTCGGGTTGCAACGAACAGGCGCACGGTTCTTGTCAGAACCAATGAAGCAGGGGTCGATTCCGTTGCCGTGGCCAAAGGACTCGATATCAAAACAGACGAAAAAGGACGTGTTTGGCCTTACTTCTCGAAGTCGGACAAAGCAAAGTATGTTTCGGCACGCGATGTTTTGGCGGGAACGGTAGACCCGGCCAAAATTCGAGGAAAGCTGACCATTGTCGGAACCTCGGCCGTCGGTCTGCTCGATATTCGTTCAACGCCTGTTGACCGGATTATCCCGGGGGTTGAAGTTCATGCCCAGATGATTGAGACGATCCTCAAAAAAGAGTTCTTGGCCCGCCCCAATCATTTCTTGGGTATGGAGATTATTGGGCTTATCGGCATCGGTCTATTGATGATTTGGTTGGTGCCGGTCGTTGGCGCTAAATGGACTTTGGCGCTGTTCTTAATTGCTGCGGGAGGGGCTGTGGGCTCGTCCTGGTATATGTTTACTGAACAGCGTCTTCTTTTGGATGTTGGGTTCGGCGTCATTAGCGTTCTGTTGCTCTACACAACTCTGACCTATGCGGGGTATGCATCGGAAGAAGCGCAAAGACGTCAAGTCCGCGACGCTTTTAGTCAATACCTCTCCCCGGCCCTTGTTGAACAATTGGCCGACGACCCGTCGCAACTAACACTTGGCGGTGAAATGCGGGATATGACTCTTCTGTTCTGTGATGTTCGAGGCTTTACGACGATTTCGGAAAGTTTTGGCGACGATGCACAAGGGTTAACCAACCTGATCAATACCTTCCTTACGCCCATGACCGATGTGATTTTGGAACGAAAGGGGACCATCGATAAGTACATGGGCGACTGCATTATGGCGTTTTGGAATGCGCCCTTGCTGGATGCCGAGCATGCGAAAAATGCATGTCGCTCGGCCCTTGCAATGATGGATGCGGTGCATGGGGTTAACGATTATTTGGAGGTCGAAGCCAAGGAGCAGGGGCGTCGCCACGTTCCTATCCGTGTCGGTATCGGGCTTAACTCTGGCGAATGCTGTGTTGGTAACATGGGGTCCGAGCAAAGATTCGACTATTCTGTATTGGGTGATAACGTCAACTTGGCTTCTCGGCTTGAGGGGCAATCCAAAGGTTATGCGGTTGATGTGGTGATTGGCGAAAACACGAAGAACGATGTGGAAGGATTCGCCACTCTTGAGCTTGACCTAATCAAAGTGAAGGGCAAAAACGAAGCTGTTCGCATCTTCACGCTTCAAGGCCTAGAGGATATTGCGCAGTCTCCAGCCTTCCATACTTTAAAGAATTCTCACGACAAAATGCTTGCGGCGTATCGCTCGCAAAACTGGGATGAGGCGAAAAAGCTGATTGCCGATTGTCGTGAGCAAGGGGCAGCAGCCGGGCTTAAGCTGGACGGGTTTTATGATCTCTATGCGGGACGGATCGATGAATATATCGCCAATCCGCCGGGAGAAGACTGGGATGGCGTGTTCGTCGCAACGACGAAATAACTCTCTACACACCAACCTCAATAAAACACCCACTGAACAGCGGGTGTTTTTTCTTAGCCAAATATTGGCCATTTAACCGGATTGTTTATTGCTTGGCTCGACAAGGCCCAGGGTCTCATCATTCAGCTTGCCCATGGCGAAGAGTAACTGATAGATGGCCAACTGAGCATCGTAAGAGGCTGCCGTATAGTTGAGGCGAGCATCATGGAGGTCGTTCTTTGCAGCAAGGACGTTAATTACCGTTTCCTTGCCAGCATCTCTCAGTTTTTGACGTGAATCAAAAACCTCACCGGCGATATTAACCGCGTTTTCAAGAAGCGCCATCCGCTCGCGGGCCGTTAAGAGATTTTGCCAGGATATCCGGGTCAATTCGATGATTTTCCGGGTAAAGTGCGTTCGCGAATCTTGGGCTGCTGAGTAATTGAAGGCTGACTGTTCAATGCTGTGCTTTGTCGAAAGACCGGTGAAAAGATTCCAGGTCGCTTGAAGCAGTAAAGAGTATTCTCTTTGTGTGTCCGCTGTGGTCGATTTCCAGGATTCGTAACTGGCTTTGCCTACGAGATCGACCGTTGGGTAGTACTCAGCCTCTACACCTTTGCGCAGTTCCCGCTGCAACTCCACCTGGAGGTCGCCGGTAGCGATTATCGTGCTCCCCCGGACCGCAGCTTCAATGGCTGATTCCATATCCCCGGGAATAAGGTCGAGTGGGGGATTGGGGTCACTCATGGCGCCAACATTGGGGGGGCGGTTGAAAACTTGGGTGTAGCGGCTGACGGCATTCTGAAGTTCGCCCTCAAAGGCGACTCGACGCTCCTTAGCCACCTGAAGCTGTTTCTTCGCTTCCAAGACATCGGTCGTAATGCCCGAGCCTCGCCTGACGCGTTCGTCTTCCAATTCGGCTTGGCGTTTGATGTTTTGTTCGTTCTCGGTCGCCAATTCGACCATACGGCTTTGTTTCAGGACTTCGATATAAGCCGTAATGGCTTCAGCTAAAACCGTTTGGCGTGTCGTCTCAACCGTTTCGGTCTGGATCTCCTTGTTGATCCGGGCCGAACGCAAAGTGGTTGAGCGGGAAAAACCATCGAACAAGTTTTGGGTTACGGTTACCGTGCCCACCGTCCGACGCCAATCTATGTCACCGCGAACCGAATCGCTTTTGATGTTTTCCATCCCACGATCACCGGTAAAGACGATTGTCGGCATAAAGTTGGCGATAGCTTTATTGACTTCCTTGCCGGTAGAGAGGGCGGTCTTGTTGGCTGCGGTAACCTGAGGGTGATTTTCCGCCAAGCCTCGTAATTCTTCTTGCAGTGACTGTGCATGCGAAACGGATGCGCTAAAGCCAAGCGCTAATACAGCACTGAAAGCGATACGGTTGAATGGAAAACTCACGCTCAAATGTCCCCAAATTTTGATCTTGCGGTACACGACCGAAAGATACCGTCCCTTATAAGCAAAAGCCAATATTTAATCCAAACTGAGACTAAATATTGCTCTTTATCGATAGAATGTTAGGAGTTTCGGAAGTCTTAACGCCAACTTTCTTGGGGGTGTTTTAATTCGATCAATGAAAATTGGCCAAAATTTCGCCGGATTCGTATAAGGGCCTGCTCATGAAAACGACTGTTAGGGTCCAGACTCATTCAAATCCAGTAACAGATTAACGCTGCGATGCAGAGTGCCGCAAGGAAGTTGTTCGCGTTTTTGTCATATCGTGTTGCAATCCGCCGGAAGTCTTTGAGCCGT